>MDSV01027629.1_pt1 | contig 37284 bp, 37 predicted proteins | sample 810851 | NCBI WGS metagenome assembly MDSV01 (sample SAMN05326640, study PRJNA326480) | marine metagenome | isolation source: seawater | place: Atlantic Ocean: North East | collected 2012 | reverse complement strand
CTATAAATTCCTACAAGTAGTGGTGGGTGTGATAAGAATTGAACTTATGACCTCTACGATGTCAACGTAGCGTTCTACCACTGAACTACACACCCTATACTAAATATAAAATTACTTAACTGCTTTAAACATTATTCGATAAAACCCAATATAAATAAATGATAATAAAAAAAAATAATATCTACAAAATTCTCCATTTTTCATAAATAAGATTCCGGGTATCAATAAGAGAAGGTAAGATAAATTAATATACATTGTTGTTGTGTAATTTGAACTTAACTTTGGCTTATTTTTTAGTAATAATTTATAAACTAACATGTGTAAATGCTGACTATCAGGAAACAAAGGACTTTTTTTTACAAAAATAAGCTTTCTAAAAAAAGAGAAGAAAACTTCAAAAAATAAATAGAATAATAAAATACAAAAAAAGAAAGGTGAAATTTCTGGATTTGAAATACTTGTTTTTACAGTAGAAACAGCAATAACAGATCCTAAAAGGTAAGCTCCACTGTCCCCTAAAAACATTTTGGCTTTTGGAAAGTTAAATTTTAAAAAAATTAAAATTGCAATACAGATATAAAATAAAACATAAAACAAATCATAATTCTTGCTTGAAAAATTAATCGCTAATAAAACTAACAATACAATTAATGTATGAATACTAAGCAATCCATTAAAACCATCTATAAGATTGGATCCATTAATAATAAATAAAAAACATAAACAAATAAAAAATAAAGAGAAAATATCAATTTCCAATAAATGATTTAAGAATTCTAATCCAGTTTTTTCTATATAAAATTTATTGAAAAGAACAAGAGCAACTAGTGAAACTAGCATAATTAAAAGTCTAAACTTTGGTTTAAGATTTATTTTACAATCATCAAGCAGACCTAGCAGAAAAAAAAGTGTGCAAAATGATATGTACTCTAAATAAAAAATATTTTTATATAAAAATAAATATAAAAAAATAAATAATAAAAGTAAAAAAGTTGTAACTCCACCTGCTCGGGGAGTAGAGTTTTCGTGAAATGCTTGAGGTTTATTAAACTGATCGTCAGTTAATATATTAAATTTATACTTATAAGATATTATTAAAAAATATTTATTTAATAAATACCCTGAAAATAAAATTAAAATTGAAATGATTATATTATTTAATTCCATATCTTTTTAACGAGCTCAGTGTAATAAATAAAATTGATTCTAAATTTTTTAAAAATGATAATTTATTAAAATTTTTATTTATATACCACACCCAATATATACTTTTAAACTTATTACTTTGTAACGAATTTTTAGTAATTCTGTAAAACATTAAGTTTTTATTTAACCTTATAGCGCTATTACCTTTTTTTAATAAATCACATTTAAAAGAATAATCTTCACATCTTGCAACTTTAGGAAATTTTGATTTCCCTACAATTGACCTTTGAATTATCATTGAGCTTGTAGCAATAGAAGTATTTTTTAAAAATCTTTGATAATTAAAAGTATTTGAAGGAATAATTTTTTTTTTAAATATTTTTATAGCATCTTTATTTATAAAAGGCGTATAATTTGTATAAGTAAATTTATAATTATTTTTTTTCATAAAAGAAATTTGATCTTTTAACTTTTCTTTTTTCCAATAATCGTCTGAGTCTAGAAAAGAAATATATTTTGATTTAGACAATTTAATTCCCAAATTTCTTGAAAAATAAACTCCATTATTTTTTTTTGAGAAAATTATTTTTATTTTTTTACTTTTGTTTTTGTATTTGTTTAATATATCCCGAGAATTATCGCTTGATTTATCATCTATAATGTAGAGACGCCATTTTTTGTATGTTTGTTTTAATACAGAATTTATAGCTTCTTCTAAGTATTTACCGCCATTAAAATTAGGTAAAATAATATCTACTGAATGATCTTTTTTCACTTTCAAAATACTTTCGGCCTACTTAAAAATTAATTAACTTTATTTTAATACATTTCATTTTTGCGCATATATTCATCAATTTGTTTATTTGTTACTTTTGTTGAATCCTCTTTTTTCTCCAATACCCTAAAATACCAATCAGCTGTTACACTTATACCTTTAGATATTTTGTAAATAGGTTTCCATAATAAATTTTTTTTTGCTTTCTTTATACTTAACTGAAGATTGTGATGTTCGTGTAATTTTTTACTTTTTTTAATTATTAAAGATCCTGAACCCCAGTATTTAATTATTTGCCTAACAACATTTTTCACACTGGTAATAGATTTTTCTTCTGGACCAAAATTCCAGGAAGATGAAAATTTCTTTGGATTTTCATATTGTTTTTTCGCTAATATTAAATATCCACCTAAAGGTTCTAATACAAACTGCCATGGTCTATTAAATTCTGGATTCCTAATTTTTATTTTTTTATTTTTCCTAATATATTTAATGCAATCAGGAATTAATCTATCTGGAGACCAATCTCCACCACCAATAACATTTCCAGCTCTTGCGCTTGAAATTCCACACTTTTTTTTATTTTTATATATGCTTTCTCTGTAAGATCTTATGATTAATTCTGCTGATGCCTTTGATGCACTATATGGGTCTTTGCCCCCCAATCTATCAAATTCTTTATATCCTTTTACAGATCCTATATTTTCGTAACATTTATCAGATGTGATGCAAACTAAAGATTTTAAATATTTAGAATATTTGACTGACTCTAATATATTTAAAGTTCCTCTAGAATTTACATCAAATGTAAGAAATGGTTCTTTATAAGATTCTCTAACTATAGGCTGTGCAGCCATATGAAAAATTATACTAGCTTTTGAACTAACAATAAAATTTTTTATTTTTTTAAAATCTCTTATATCAAATAATTTTAACTTAATTTTTTTTTGTAATGTTAAACTATAAAAAAGATATTTATTTTTATTTGGGGTAAATCCTAATCCATAAACTTCAGCACCTAGCTTCAATAGCCAACTGCAAAGCCAAGAACCTTTAAATCCAGTAGCTCCAGTAACCAAAACTTTTTTGTTTTTATAAAAACTACCAATACTAGTCATAATAATTAGAATTAATTTGGTAAATATTCTCGTTTTCCTATAACTAAATCAACTATAGTTAAAAGCCAAACTTGATGAGTATTTTCTACAAAATTATAAGCTTTGCTATCTATCCAAAAATTTATATCTCCAAGTTTTGATAAAGGATTATTAATATCATGTCCTGTAAAAGTAATTATTTTTGCTATTTTCTTTTCGCGTGCACTTTTACATGCGTTCAACATATTTTTAGATTTACCACTAGACGATATAAGTATTAAAACATCCTGATTATCTGAATAAAAATCTATGGCTTTTTCAACCCATCTGTCATACCCATAGTCATTTGAAAAACAAGTTATTAAATCTGCCTCATTGTAGTTAACACATCTAATATTTGCATTTTTTGTTAAATCAACACTAAAATGACTAGCTATAGCAGAACTACCACCATTTCCAAAAATCATTACTTTTTTATTATTATTTTTTGCTTCAACAAGTATATCTCGGACACTAATTATTTTAGATATAATATCTTCGCTTGGTTTTATTAAATTAGAAAAATCTTTTAAATAGCTATTAACAAAGTCTTTATCGGACATTTATTTTAATTCACCTTTTTCTCTCATACTTTTTCTTATTTTCGTAGCTGAAATTTTTTGAATATTTTCAGGCAAAACAACTTCTTCAATTTTATAACCAACACCTCTGCCATAACAAATATTAGTAATGTTAGGAAGTAATATTATTTTATATCTGTTTTTATATTTTGGATCTAATCTTTCTTCAATTTTAGATTTAACATATTCAAAATCGAACGGATTATCATCTACTCCCTGCACATCCCTTACCTGAATACATACTTGACCTGTTTTTTTAATAATTTCCTCAAAAAGTGCATAATGTCCATCATGAAAAGGTTGCCATCTTCCGAGCATTTGTGCTGTTGGTTTTTTATTATCCCACTGGTAAGACATTATTTAATTTCCTTTGCAATTTTTGCTGCCCATTCTTTAGCATTTTGAGTTGTTACATGGCAATCATATTTTTCAGGTTTTACAAACATTGCGTTTGTATCATCAAATCTTCCTTTTTTTATTGTATCCACCCATACAACATAATCTGCGTTAAATATTTCTCTAGATTCAGGTAATGGACAAATAAAATCAGCAACCACATGATGTCCTTCTTTTTTCAGTTTGTCAGCATATTCCGACATTCGCTTTGCTTGTCTTAATCTTGCTTCTTCAGAAAAATCCCAATCATTTAATTCTTTTCTTATTTTATCTGCATTAAGCCATTTTGCATTAAGTAAAGTAACAAGTTCTGCAGCTAAAGTGGTTTTTCCTGAACCGGGTAAACCCATGACTAATATTTTCATTTAATCTTTCTGTCTTATTTTGTGCATAGTTTGTATAATAGATAAAGTCAACAATAAATCCTTAGATTTTCATTTAATATTAAAAAATTTATTTAAAAAACTAATTTTTTTAAAACATTCCAAAAAGAAATAATTCATAAAAATTAGTTGGACGGGTAAAATTATCATCTTATACCTTGGTAAAATAAAAAAGACTGAAAATAACAAAATATTAAAAAATAAATAAAATAAAAGAAAACCTTTGTCAAAATCCATTTTCTTAAAAGAAAAAAATATCCCTACAGATGACAAAAGACTAGTTAAAATAATTGGAAAGATAAATAGTGGGTGATAATAATTTGGATAATCTGAGTTAGTATTAAAGTAAAAAAAACTAAAAACTTTTTTTATGTAGTTTTTAACAAATAATATTGGGTCAGCTAAAATATAATTAATTCCTTCATTAAAAAACATTTTATCGTAATAAAAATCATATAATTTATTTTTTGGAAGATTTGCAATTTTATCATTAATATTATTATGCAAAAAAGCTTCTGAAGTCTCGGCGCCTTCCACAGAGGCGAAAGGATTATTTCCTTTCCATAAGTTATATCCCAATGACTTAGTTAGTGCGATTTTTTCAAAAGTATAATAATTTCTTAGAATGTATGGTGATGCCACAATAAAGCTAATTAAAAAAATAATAAAAAAAAATTTTAAATTAATTTTTTTAAAAAAAAATAAGTATATAAGACTTAAAGTAAAGATTAGATAAAATTCACCCCTTAATAGAATTAACAATCCAGATATTATTGAAAAGAAAACTAAAATCTTTTTTTTATTACTTTTCGATTTATATAAACAAAAAAATAAATACAAATATAAGGTCAATAAAAAAAACTGTAAAGTAACAGATGAAATTTGTGTCATCGCATAAACTTTTAATGGAAATATTGATAAGATAAATGAATTTAATAAACTTAGATTTTTTGAAAAAAAAAATCTATTTAATTTAAAAAAAAAATAAATTGATAATGTGGATAGTATAACTTGTATAAAAAGAACTGAATGTATATATAAAAAAAAATTTGGATTTAAAATTTTAATTAAATATAAAAAGTAAACGTATAGAGGGGGCATGTAAACTGATGGGATTAAATTACCGTCAAAAGATCTAAATGCCAAAGTTCCATGATTATAAAGATTGTCTAGTAATGTAGACCATTCATGATCTATACTAGTATCTCCATAATAATAAATTGATAACAATCCAACAAAAAAACTTAATACCAGTAAGTACGAAATATCATTAAATTTTTTAAAATTTACTTTCATAATTTTATTTTTGAAATAATACTATTTTTAATCTATTAATAAACCATGCTATCTAATAAAAATAATCTATATTTTGAAAAAACTATAAATTTTCTTTTTTGTTTATTTCCAATTTCATTAATAGTTGGAAGTTTAATACTCAATTTAAATTTATTTTTATTATTAGCAGTCAGTTTTTTATATCTTTATAATAATAAGTATAGTTTTACTTTTAGTTATACTAATATATTTTTAATTACCTTTTTTATATTCATTATATTAACTTCTTTATTAAATATCGAATCAAATAATTATAAAAATTCAATAAAAGCAATTTTACTTTTAAGATTCTTATTTTTATATCTTATCATTGAAACTCTTCTTAAAAAAAATAAATTAGATTTAAAAAATTTTTTTTTAATTTCTCTTGTTTGTACTGTATTTGTATCCTCTGATGTAATTTTTCAATACACCTTCGGTTTTGATGTTTTTGGTTATTTACCTTGGGATGGTATGATCGCTGGGCCCTTTGAACACGAAGCTGTGGCTGGAACTTTTCTACAAAAATTTTCATTGTTCTCTATTTTTGGTTTTATCCTTTTCTTTAATAATAAAAATCATAGTAAAAAAATACTATTATTAATTATTTTATTAATTTTGTTTGGTGCTTTTTTTGCGAGCAACAGAATTTCAACAGTAGTTTTAATTGCCAGTTTTTTTCTTCTTATAGCTATTTATAGAAATTTAAGACCTACGATTTTATTATCTTTAGTTATATTTGCGACCTTCTCTGCTATTCTTATTAATAATGATGATGTATTAAAAAAAAAATATCAACATTTGTACAAAAGGTTTTTTTTAAAATCTGAAATAGTTCAGAAAGATTTATCTACAAATACTAATAGTGAAATTAATTCTAAAAAGAAAGTGGTTCTATCCAATTCGCTTCATTATCGAATATACTTAACCGCTATAGAGTCTTGGAAAAATAAACCTATTTTAGGTCAAGGACATAAATCATTTAGAACCAAATGTAATAATGTTATTAGTAAAAACGCAAATTTTCATTGTTCGACACACCCTCACAATTATCATCTACAAGTTTTGCACGATTATGGATTGATAGGTTACCTGCTGATATCACTTTTTATTTTTTCTATATTATTTAAAATATATAAAAAATTAAGTGAAAAAAAATCAATAAAAAAAAATTATAATATTTATTTCATACCAATAATTATATCTCTACTTATGGAAATCTGGCCTATAAAATCAACTGGAGATTTATTCACAACATGGAATGGGGCTACAGTGTGGATGGTGGTATCTTTATCAGCAATTTTAGGAGCAAACTTAAAAAAGGAAAATTTTAATCATTTTTTTAAAAAAAATAATTTAATTTTTACATATACCTCAATTATGTTGTCTGCGCTTATTATAAAAAGAGTATACTTGCATATTACTTTCTACTCGTGGTGGGATAAAATATTTTAAGATGCTATTTTATCAAAAAAAATATTTATTAATTATATTTTATTTAGTTTTATCTTTTTTTCTAACAATAAGTTTTGTTGGTATTGAAAATATTTATTTTAATGAAGTGGATTGGCTTTTAGGAAGTGGAGATAAAAGTAACGCTCAAAATGGATGGACTTTTTTTAAAAATGATCAATGGCACTTTCCGTTAGGTAAAAATCCTAATTATGGTCTTGACATTAGTACATCTATTATATTTTCAGACTCTATACCTCTTTTTGCATTTATATTTAAAATATTTAAAAATTTTTTGGGAGTTTCGTTCCAGTATTTTTCTTTATGGATTTTATTATGTTTTTTTTTACAACTATACCTATCTTACTTAATAATATTTAAATGCACAAAAAATACATTTTTTTCAATTTTTTCTAGCTTTATTTTTTTAATTGCCCCTATATTAATTTACAGAATTTCTTTTCATATATCTTTGGGTGGGCAATGGTTAATACTTTTAGGTTTTTATTTAAACTTATTAAACTTCAATAAAAGAAAAAATTTTTACTGGATATTATTATTAATACTTTCAACACTTATACATCTTTATTTTACTATAATGTTATTTGGAATATATTTTGCCCCTCTACTTCAAAAGTTTATGGAAGACAGAAAAATTTTAAATACTATTTTCAAAGTATTTACAGCGGTTTTTGTTGTTCTATTTTTTATGTTTATTTTTGGTTATTTTGAAACTCCTGTTATGAGTACTGTCTCACGAGGATATGGAGAGTTAAAGCTAGATTTATTAAGCATTTTTGATCCAACAGTTGATGAGGGTACCACAAGTACAAACTGGTCAATTTTTTTAAAAAATATACCCGGAACATCTATTGAGGGTTTTAATTACTTTGGTCTTGGAAACATCTTTCTTTTTTTAACCTCAATAATTATTATTATATATAAAAATTTAAAAGAAAAATCTTTCTTTAAAAAATTGCTTACAAAAAATATTGGTTACTTTTTTATATTATTATTTTTCACTTTTTGGTCTTTAACCACTAACTTAAGTTTTGGAGGTAATGAAATATTAAATATACCACTTCATAATTATATGTTTGGTGCACTTAGTATATTTGCTGCAACTGGAAGATTTTTTTGGCCGGTTTATTATATTCTCATTATTTTTTCACTTATTTTAATTTATAAAAACCTAAAAATTAAACATTCTATTCTAGTAATAATTCTGGCCTTTTTTATTCAAGTTATAGACACTTACCCTGCTCTAGAACATCACTTTATAAAAAGATCCCATTTTACTAAACCTATAAAATTAAATGATAATATATGGAGTGAAATTCCAAAAAAATTTGAGAAGTTTAGAACAACTTATCTTTTTAATAATTATGGACCATTATTCAAATCGCTAAGTCATTTTTTAGGAACAAGTAATATAAAACAAACTGATATTGTTTTAGTAGCTGGGATGGATAGGTCAAAAGCAGCTGAGGCTAGATATAATTTCAATGATAAATTATACAATAATAAATTTTCAAAGGATACGGCATACGTAATAGATAATCTGGGTCATTTAAAACTTATGAAGAAATTATTAAAAGACACTAATAACGGTTTTTTTTATAGAGATAATTTTTGGCTATTTTTACCAAATAAAAAATCAGATATGTCAAAAAATGATATTGAATTATTTTCTCGTATAAAATTTGACGAACTTAAACTAAATCAAAAATATAATTTTACATTTAGTAATAGAGATGATTTGTTGGGCGTCGGTTGGAGTCATAATAATTATGGTGAGGGTGTTTGGTCAGAAGGAAATATGTCTTTTATATTATTTGGTTTGGAAGAAATCAATAATGACGTTTTAAATATAAAACTTAAATTTAAACCTTACGAAAGTAATAAAAAAGATAACTTTATTATGAAAATTTTCTTTAATAACATTTTAAAAGAAGATGTTAATTTAAGTTCATTAAAAAATGAAAATGAGCTAAGTTTAAATATTGAAAAAAATGAACTTGAGAAAGAAAATATTATAATGTTTAAATTTGAAAATCTTATATCTCCTTTAGAAATTTTTGAAAGTCCAGATGCAAGAAAACTGGGCATTCTTTTAAAATCTATTTTACTGGAGTCTTAAACTACATGAAATCTGTATCAATTATAATTCCCTGCTATAATTACGAAAAACTTGTAATTAAAAAAGTAAAAAAACTTATTAAAAAAATTAAAAGCCATAAAATAAAATATGAGTTTATTATAGTAGATGATTGTAGTAAGGATGGCACCTTTAAAAAATTGAAAGAAAATTTTTTTTCTAACAAAAACATTTTAGTAGTTAAAAATTCAGTTAATCGTGGAAAATCTTATTCCATCAGAAAAGGTATAAAAATTTCAAAGTATAACCATATTATTTTAATTGATTGTGACTTAACATATTTTGAAAAAATAGATCATATAATCAAGCTAATGAAAAAAGATGTAGACTTTATTGCGGTCAATAGAAGATTGAAAGCTAGTAGATTAACTAATAAAACGTTTTCTTTATACCAATTAATAAGACATTTTATCGGACAATTTATAAGTCAGATAATAAAAAATTTACTAAAATTAAAAATTGAAGCCTGTGATACTCAGGCAGGTTTAAAGGGGTTTAAAAAAATACCTATTTTAAAAAGAACTAAATTTATATCTAATAGATTCTTCTTTGATTTAGAGCTATTTTTTTTATTTATTAACCAAAATAGAAAAGTTGAGTTTATACCAGTAAAATATGAGATTTCTAAAGACTCGTCTATTAAAATTTTTGATATAAAAAATTTTTTAATTATAGTTGAGCTATATAAAGTAATATTAAAGTGTAGAAATTTAAAATAATTTTGGAATACATTGAACTTGAGATAATACATCTTCCAAATTAAAACCAATTATTTCACTAAAATTTTTTAGTGTATTGTATTTAAATTTATTGTCTTCTTCAGCCAATCTTATTGCTTCATCTCTTGAAATTAGTCCCTCTCTAATTTGATTAGATCTAAAGTTATCATACTCAGAAAACCCAGCTACTGTATAGTAAATAAAATTATTAAATGCTGTTTGTCCATCGCCCATCCTCCACTGATTTTTTCCATACGAAACATCAGATTCCCAATCGTACTCTTCTTTTAAAACTTTTTTTATTTCCTCTTCGTTCCAATTTATATAGTTGTAAAAGTGCATAAAATTTTCTTTTCTAACAAAACTAGCAAGAAAGCCATTAAAGTTATCAAGTAAAGCTGAATTTATATAATTTGGATTAAGAATAAACTGTGAGCTATAAAATGAAAACATTTTTAGTTTATTAAAAGCACTGTAAGATACCATGCGTTGATTATTTTTTAATAATTGATTTACTCCTGCAAATCCTAAAAAAAATTCTCTTTGTTCTAACTGATACCCAGTAAAATGAATTACAAGTTTTAAACCAAGTTCTTTTGATAATATTCTTCCATAATCTATAAAGCTTTTATCTCCTGCCTGAATAATGGGTAGCATTCCTAAATGAGGTTTTTTTAGCCACGCCATAATATTTTCTCTTACATATGATCTTTTTTTCGAAATATTTGCTGAACGAATAATATGTTCAATTCCAAGTTTACCACATATTTTAGATTGATTAATTCTAGAAATGTCAGTAGTTAGGCCCCAATCATAAGTGTAAGCAACTGGATTCATTTTAAATTTTTTTTTTAATAAATGTAATCCATATGAACTATCTCTACCTCCACTTAATCCCACTAAACAGTCTGGTTCATTATTATTTGATCTAAATTGATCTAGAACTTTAGCTAATTCTTTTTCACCTTTAAATTTTTGTTTTTCATACCCATTACAAAAATTACACACACCATTGTTATCAAATGAAATAAAAGGATATGTTTCAGGTAAAATACATTTTGTACACTTTTTTAATTTTTGAAATCTTTTTCTCTCATTAGAAAAATTATTATTAGAACTAAATTCACTTTTATTAGAAAAATTAATTTTATCTAAAAAACTTAAGTCATTGTCTAAACTTTTCCCATGATCGATATTATAAAAGTTTTTTTCTTTTTCATCATATACAATAGTTTTATTTAAAATTTGGTGAATATTATTATTTATCTTTTTTTTATTAAGTTTAAAAATTTTACTTTTGCACAAAAAATTAACTAAAAAAGATTTTTCAGATGAAAAAACTAAAAAATTTTTATCTTCATGGTATAAATAATAAAGTGCTCCACAATTAGAAGAAAGTATTATTTTAGATGAATCTAAAGTTCTGAAAGCAATAGAATAATTCCCAATAACAGACTTCAAATAATTTAAATAATCTATAATAAAATTATTATTTTTGTGGAAAATTTTATCTAAATTTTCATAAAATTCTAAGGAGTCGCTTTTTATATTATGCCCTTCAAGATTAACTGTCTTTTCAGCTGTTGCATGATCAGTATTAACAATAATACCATTATGAACTCCGATTATATTTTTCACTATAATTGGCTGGTTATTTACGTATAAAAATTTTGTACCATTTGTTACTAATCTCGTCTGACCAATAAAAGTTAAAAATTTATTACTATCAGAATTTATTTCATCTATGCTATTTTTCAAAAAAAAATTGTAATCTTTACGTTTAATAGCTTTTTCAGGATCTGCATTAACTTTATAAACAAAATTTTTTTTTTCACTAGAAGCAGAAATACCAAAAGTATCAGATCCTCTTATTTTACTTAATTGAGTAAATAGTTTGATGTCATTTTCTATAATTGAAAACTTATTTGTTTCATTGTTGCTTAGATACGAAAAACCAAAAATTCCACACATTTGAGATATTATGAATATTTAAATTAATTAATAAATTTTTAATTAGACTTTTTTACAATAATCTTCTTTAAACTTCCAGAGATTAACACAATAAGTAAAATAAATATAAATGGTAATATGAATTGATAGTTTAAAAATAGCTCAGTTATATTGAAATTTGTAATCAGTACAAAAGAGTTCAATGACATACCAATGCTGTTTGTTGCAAAAGTAAGTGGAATTTCAGCTAGAAAAATTATTAATAAAAAAAATTTTATATTTAGGTTATATAAACCAAAGAAAATATTATGAAAAAAATATGGAATTATATACCTGCTTAAAAAAATTGTAGAATTTTCGTTTTTTTCCATAAATTTATATTTTTTTATTTTTGATTTTATAAATCTCTTATATAGGGAATTAGATAAATTTTTTCTTAAAAAAAATTTAGAAAAACTGAAAATTAAAGCTGATCCTAAAGTGATAAAAATAATAGAAAACACAAAACCCAAATAACCAAAAACAAAACCATTTAATATAATCAAGGGAAATACTGGAAGGGGAGTTAAAAAATAAAAAAAATTTAAGAAAATCATAAGTACTAAAAATTGAAGATAATTTTTATCTTTTTGTGACAAAATAAATAATAAAATTTTTTCTATATAATTAAAAAGATTCTCATATTCTGTAAAAAAATAAATTAAAAAAATTGATATAAATAAAATAAATAATATTGAGATATTTTTTTTATAACTCATATCAAATTTTTATTATTTTTCTCAAACCTTTGGTAAGACTAATTTTTTGTCTAAATCCCAATTTCATTATTTTTTTAATATCAGGTAATCTAATTTTTGTTCCACCTTTTTTTTCAGAAGTTCTTTTTAACTTAATTTTTTTGTTAAATAATTTTGATAATTTATTAGCTAAATATTTTATTTTTATTTTCTCGCTTGTTCCGATATTATAAATATTTAGATGCTTTCCTTTATTTAAAATTAAATTGAAAGCGCTTATAAAGTCATCTATGTAAATAAAAGATCTAACTTCATTTCCTGTTCCTTGAATTTTAAATTTTTTGCTTTTTAAATTTTTAAATCTTTTAATGAATTCAGGAATAACATGTTCGTATCCCATATTTGGACCGTATACATTATGAGGCCTAAATATTATTAATTTTTTAAAATACTTTTTTCCAAAATGAACTCCCATGAGTTCTGTCAAAATTTTTCCACCACCATAGGAATATCTTGGGTTATATATGTCTGGAATTTTCAAAGATTCATTTTCATCGGTCGGTATTTTTCTGGGAGTTTGATAAACTTCTGAACTTGAAGCTAAATAAATTTCTTTGATTTTTTTTTTAATGCATAGTTGTAGAATGTTAATTATTCCTTTGATTGCAATATCAAGTATAAGTACTGGTTTGGTATAAAAAAATTTCGTTCCATTAATATAGGCTAAATGAATTACTGCATCTACATTATTCATCGCTTTATTTAATTGTTCATAGTTTCTTATATCTCCTTTAACTATTTTTATTTTTTTTTTTATATGAGTAACTCTTCTTAAGCTACCGCGTGAGTTATCGTCATATATGGTTACCTTGTGACCTTTATTAACTAGCAATTCGCATATAGCTGAACCAATAAATCCAGTCCCACCTGTTACAAAAAAATGTTTTTTTTTGTTTTTCATTTTGATTTTCTTATAGATTTAATTCCCCAAAAAAACCACTTGAGATACTCTTTAATCCAAGGAATTGTTTTAAAAGTAGATGATCCTCCAAATAATCTGTCTACAGATTTTAAAGGCACCTCATTTAATTTATAATTTTTTAAATAAACTTTTATTGTTAATTCAAAAGCAAAAGCCCATCCAATTGGCTCAGATTGAAAAGAAATACTTTTCCAGACATTTTTTTTCATCATTTTAATTCCAGTCGTACAATCTGATAATGGAAAATTGGTAGCTATACAAAAAAGTTTATTTGCTATTTTTGATAAAAGTAACGATATAAATGAACCTCCTAATCTAAGACCACCTTTTGAATATCTGGTGCCACTAATAAAATCGTAACCTTCGTTTAATATTAAATTAATCATGTCTTCAACTGCAATTATAGGAAAAATTTCGTCCACAGCAGTAACAAATATAATTTCATGCTTCGCTTCCTGTACTCCTTTTTCTACAGCAAACCTTACTCCTCTTCTTATGTCATTATGTAACGCACGAACGTTAGAAAGTTCTTTTTCAAGTTTTTTTGCTTCAGAAACACAATTGTCATTTAAATCATCATAAATAATTAATATTTCATTTTCGAATCTAAGTGTGGATTTTAAAAGTCTTACCATTATTGCAAGGCTTTCCTTTTCGTTATACACCGGAAGAATTATAGAAAGTTTTTTTTCCATTTTATTTAGAATTATATTTATTTATATAATAACAAATTTTTGTTAAATCCTTTTTTTTTAATTTTAGAGACGAAGGAAGCCAAATTAATTTTCTATAAAGTGATTTAGAATTGTTAAAATCTGAAAATGACTTTTTAAATGGTTTACAACTATTTAGGGGATACCAAAAGTATCTGCAAATAATATTATTTTTTTTTAAGTATTCAAATAGTTTATTTCTTTCAGAAGAGTAAGCGTCAGTCCACAAAGGAAGTTCGCCATTTTTTAAATTGAAACCAATAAGCTTAAAATTTTTACTCTCTATTAAATTTTTTTTATAAAATTTATAATTATTTTTTAATATATTAATCCTTTTATTTATTGTTTTTAGTTGAGATAATCCTAGCGCAGCTTGCAGGTTTGTAAATTTAAAATTAAAACCTACTGAATTATATACATCTTCTCCGCCAGTGGTGGGTCCAATTCTACCTTGATCTTTAAGTTTGCATAAATTTTTATATATAATCTTATTATTAGTCACAACAATTCCACCTTGACCAGTTGTAATAATTTTATTTGGAGCAAAAGAAAAACATCCGGCTTCACCAAATGTACCTAGATATTTACCATTTATTTTTGACATAAATGACTCTGCGGCATCCTCAATAACAATTAGTTTTTTATTTTTTGCAATTTTTAATATATTTTTAATATTTGATCCTCTTCCAGACACATGAACTGGTATAATGGCTTTGGTTCTTTTATTAATTTTTTTTATTAAACTTTTTTCATTAATTAATAAACTTTTTTTATCTATATCAACCAGTACGGGTTTTGCGCCAGCAAGAACTACAGCATTTGCTGTTGCTGGAAAAGTAATATTGGGAATTATAACTTCATCATCTCTTTTTACTCCAGCTGCTTTAAGTGCTAAAAAAATAGAAATTGTTCCACTTGTTGCAGTTACTACATACTTAACCTTCAGCAGTCTTGAAAGTTTTTTTTCAAATAGTTTAGTCAATTTTCCCTCGTTAGGAAAATTATTATCTAGTATTTTTTTAGTTAATATTACAGTCTCTTTACTGTTTATAGTGGGTTCTGCTAATAAAATTTTATTTTTTGCCATTATTCTTTAATGATAATTTACACGAAAAGTTTATTTATATATAATTTTAACTCGTCTTTAAAGTTTAAAGCGTATATTGAAGAACTTAAAAATTAAATGATTAGAAAAAAATTTTGCCTAGTAGGTGTTGAGTATGACTTTGAAGATTTAATCACAGATCATAGTAGTAATTATTTAGGTTTTTTTACATCCAAAAAAAACAAATTTTATAAGAATAAGAGAAAGAAACTTGGCTCAGAAACTTTAAAAGATTGGATTAAAGTTAAAAAGAAATTTAATCCAGATGTTTATATAACTGTAGACGAAGGTCGTGAAAGAGAAATTCTATATAAAAAGATTTATAAAAAAAATTATAGTAATGTAATATTTGATAGCTCGTATATATCCCAAACTAGTAAAAAATTCCTATCAAGCAAAAGAGGGATTGTTATTCAAAGATTTGTTAAAATTATGCCAAATGTAAAAATTTATGATGGGGTAAAAATAAATATTAATTGTCAAATCCATCATGGTAGCAAAATAGGAAAGTTTGCAACCTTGGCTCCCGCCTCTGTAATTTTAGGAAATGTTAAAATTGGTAGTTATAGTTATGTAGGAGCAAATACGACAATAAAACAAAATATTAAAATTGGTAAGCATTGCATTATCGGTGCTGGTTCTGTTGTTGTTAAAGATGTTAAAGATTTTGAAGTCGTGGCTGGATCACCGGCAAGATTCTTAAGAAAGAATAAAAATTAATTTTAGATATTTTTACTTCCCCAAATATCAACAACTATTTTATTTTTTGGAAACTTTATCTTTTTATAAACTTTATGTGGTGCAGCAATTATAATTATATCAGAACTTTTCACTAAGTTTTCTTTACTAATATTATTTTTATTTTTATAATATTCATCAGATTGTAGTGTCTTTAATTTTAATTTTTTTAAATATTGAAGAAGTTTTATAGATAAAGAATCTCTTATATCATCAGTTTCTGCCTTAAATGTTAAACCTAAAACTCCAATAACTTTCTTTTTCAAATTATATTTTTTTTTTAAATCATCTACTAAAAATCGAGGGATATTTTCATTGATGTGCATGGCTGTATGTCCAAGAGAAAATTTATTTTTATAAAATGAGGAGAGTTGCATCGTATCCTTTAGTAGGCATGGGCCTGCAGCAAAACCTGCTATTGGTAAATTTAAATTTCTTTCATAACCATCTCTCATAATTTTTCTAACTCTTGAAAATTCTAAATTATTTTCCTTACAAATCATGTAAAATTCATTAGCTATGGAAAAATTAATATAGCGATTTGCATTAGAAAATAATTTTATTAATTCGGCCTCTAGTACTGAAGTTATAATAATTTTTGATGTGATTTTCTTAAATAAATTTTTAGTTGCAATAATTGATTGTTGATTATATCCAGCTATTATCTGTGGCAACTTAGGTAATTCTTCAATTGATTTTCCCTGGACAATTCTTTCTGGGCAGTAAACAATATTCCTATTTTTTCCTTTTAATATATTGCACACCTGATCAATGACACCTGGAAAAATTGAACTTCTTATAATTATTATTTGAGATTTTTTAACTATTTTTCTTAAAAAATAAAAGAAATTTAAAAACTCTTTAACTTTTGGTTTTAATTTTTGATCTATTGGAGTTCCAATACAAATAAGTATAAATTTACTCTTTTTTAATGATTCATAATCAGTATGTGTATATAATTTTTTTTTTTTTAGTGACTTCTTTAATAAATTTTTAGCTCCTTTTTCTAAAAAAGGTGGCTCTCCAGAATTAATCATATTTAAAAAAGTTTTATTATAATCTACTAAATTAACTTTAAAATTTTTTGACGAAAAAACTAATCCCAAAGGGAAGCCTACATGTCCCGCTCCACCTATTACACTAATCTCTTTATTATTTATTTTCATAATTTATAATTATTTTGTTGAAACGCTATCTATTAATTCTTCTATAATATTATAATTGCTATAATTTTGTTTCCATTTTGGATAATGTTTTTTAAACTTTTTCGTATCTGAAATATACCAGATGTGATCTCCAACTCTATGTTGTTTAACGTATTTTGTATTTATATTGATTTTTTTTATTTCTTCTACAAGATTTAAAGCTTCTAATACTGAACAATTTGACTTTTCTCCCCCACCAATATTGTAAATCTCACCTATTCTTGGTTTCTTATAAAAATTCCAAAAACATTGTATGAGGTCAGAGCTATGTATATTGTCTCGAACTTGCTTACCTTTGTATCCGATAATTGTATATTTTTTTTTAATTAAACTTGATTTTACTAAATAAGAGAGAAATCCATGGAGTTTTGCTCCTGAATGCATAGGTCCTGTAATACAGCCAGCTCTGAAACAAACTGTTTTTAAACCAATATTCTTTCCATATTCTTGAACTGCTAAATCAGCATAAGCTTTTGATACACCAAACAAACTATGTGTACAATTATCAATACTCATACTTTCGTCTATCCCTTTATAAAACTTATTTTTTTTATTTAAAATCCATCTTGTTCTATTTTCACTAATTGGAAGTTTGTTTGGATTGTCTCCATATACCTTGTTGGTAGACATAAATATAAATGGAGAATCTGGAGAATACTTTTTGGTAAGTTCAAGCAAATTGATAGTAGAAAGTGCGTTAGTTTTAAAATCTTGCATTGGTATTATTTTCGCTAAATCGTGAGAAGGTTGTGCTGCTGAGTGTATTATAAGTTTAATGGATTTTTTATATTTCTTAAATATTTTTTCAATTGATGTATAATTTTCAATATTTTTATTAAAATGTGAATAATTTTTATATTTTTTAATTAAATTTTTTTTTATCCAATTAGTATCCCCATCCCTGCCAAAAAATAACTTTCTATAATTGTTATCTATGCCTATAACATCAAATCCTTTGTTGCAAAAAAACTTTGCAGACTCTGCTCCGACTAAGCCACATGATCCAGTGATTATTACAATGCTCATTTAAAGTAATTTTTTAAAATTTTAATATTTAACTTCATCCATAAATAAGTGTCAAAAATTACACTATCTATACTTTTTTCAGGTTTCCATTTATATAATTTAGAAACCTTAGTATTATCTGAGACAAAATAAGGTATATCATAAATAGAAGTTTTTTTAACTTTAGAAAATTTTATTGAATTAGAAGTAATCAACTCACATTTTTTTGTAAGTTCTTTTAATGAAACTGCATTTTTAGGTCCGCCACCAACATTTAGTAATAAATTATATAATTTAGAAAATTTTTTAATTTGTTTGTGTACTAACTTACAAACATCATCAATATGTATTACATCTCTGACTTGTTGGCCATTACCTTCGTATCCTATGTAATTAAGATTCTTTTTGTTTAAATGACTCCATACCCATAAACTAATAAATCCTTGATCCTGTTTTCCAAACTGCCATGGTCCAGATATTACACCTAGTCTATTTATTATATATTTTATTTTAAATAAATAAGAATATTCTTTAATTAATTCCTCAGAACTAAATTTTGTAAAACCATATATAGATTTTGGACCATCTGTACTTAACTTATTATTTATTAAAAATTTCTTTTTAATATTTTTTTTAATTTTAAAATTTAATGTTTTTAATAAATTAATTGAGTATACTCTACTTGAAGAAAGAAAAATTAAATTTGATTTATCTTCGGCACACTTTTTTAACAAATTAAAAGTGCCAACTAGATTTGTATTAAATACTCTTTCAACTTCTTTTTTTGAAACCTCTACCGCAGCTTCTGCGCAACAATCTATAATTAAATTATATTTTGGTAATTTTTTTATCTTAGAATAATCATCAATATTGTATTTAAAATTTTTAATATTATTCTCTTTTAATCTTATATAATTTAAATTAGAGCCTTTTCTGCTCAAATTATCCAAGGAGTCAACTTGAACGTTTAAGATTTTTTTTTTCAAATAGACCGCAATATTAGATCCTACAAATCCGCAGCCTCCTGTAATTAAAATTTTCATTTTCTTTAAAAAATTTACTGCTATTCTGTTATCACAAATATTTTTATTATGAAACTATCTATAATTCTACCAGTAAGAAATGAAAGCAATGGAATCGAGGAGGCCTTGAATTTAATCGTTTCTAGTATTGTTGATATTGATTATGAAATTGTAGTTATAAATGATTTTAGTGATGATGCTTCATATAAAATCGTAGATAAAAAAGTTAAAGAAAATAGTAAAATTAGATTATTTAACAATGATAAAAAAGGACTCGGGGGCGCAATAAATTTAGGAATTACAAAATCAATGGGTGGGGCTGTTTGTATAATGATGGCAGATATGTCTGATGATATTTCAGATTTAAAAAAGTATTATGAATTAATAAAAAATGAAAATTTAGACGCAGTATTTGGCTCACGATTTATAAAGGGATCTAGTGTGTCGGACTATCCGTTAAAAAAGTTAATTTTAAACCGTATATTTAACTATATTACGAAATTAATCTTTTTTAGTAACTATAACGATTTTACTAATGCATTTAAGATATATAAAAAGGATGCTTTGTTGAGAGCTATGCCACTAGTATCAGAAAGTTTTAATATATTTTTAGAAATGCCACTAAAAATAATATCAAGAAAAATGAATTATAAAATAATACCTATTAAATGGAAAAATAGAAAAGAAGGTAAAGCAAAATTTAATATCAAAGAGTTAAGATCTAAATATCTATTTACCTTAATTTATTGTTTTTTAGAAAAAATTCTTCTAAAAAAGAACTAAAAATATAAACATAAAATGAAAAAAAATTCAAAAACAATAGATAGATGCCAAGTATCTGGAAAAAGGGATTTGAAAAAAATAATATCATTGGGATTTTTACCTCCCGTAAATAAACTTCAAAAAATTGGAGATAAAAAAAGTGAAGAATTTTTTTTTCCAGCAGATTTGATGTATTCTAAATCTTCAAAACTAATTCAGTTAAGCACATTGGTTGACAAAAGTATCTTATTTCCTAAAGAATACCCATACACTAGTAGTAGCACAAAAATATTAAGAGAAAATTTTAAGGAACTTTATAAAGAATGTTCCAGCTTAATTAATTTAAAAACCAATGATCTCATCATTGATATTGGTTCAAATGATGGAAATTTATTAAGTAATTTCAAAAAAAATCATAAAGTTTTAGGAGTGACTCCAGAAAATATAGGTAAAGAAGGTATTAAAAAAGGAATTAAAACTTTAATTAAATATTTTGATAAAAAAACTTCTATTTATATTTTAAAAAATATTGGAAAAGCAAAAATAATTACCGCGACTAATGTATTTGCTCATATAGAAAATGTTAAGGATTTAATGAAAAACATATTGAGAGTTTTAAAAACTGATGGTGTTTTTATAACTGAATCTCACTATGTTGTGCCATTAATTAAGCAACTGCAATATGATACCATTTACCATGAACACTTGCGTTACTATTCCTTGCTAAGTCTTAAATATTTATTCGAAAAATATAATTTATCAATATTCCATGCAAAAAAAATACCAACTCATGGTGGATCAATAAGAGTTTACGCAGCTAGAAAAGGTAAATTTAAAACTTTAAATTCAGTAAAGAATATAATCCAAGAAGAAAAGAATTTTTTTAATGAAAAAAATTTTAATAAATTTAGATATAATGTAGTTCAGTCGAAACTACAGTTATATAAGTTATTAAATAATATCGTTATAAAAAAACATAAAATTTATGGTATAGGAGCGCCATCAAGAGCAAGCACCTTAATTCATTATTTAGGTTTAACGGAAGAAATTATAAAATGTGTTTGTGAGATTGATGGATCTCATAAAATTGGAAACTATATGCCTGGAACAAGTATACCAATTGTATCTGAAAAAGCTTTATATAAAAATAAACCAGAGTATGCAATTTTGCTATCTTGGCATATTTCTTCGGAACTTATTAAAAATTTAAAAAAGAAAGGTTTTAAAGGGAAATTTATTATTCCTCTTCCAAAACCCAGAGTGGTAGGAGCTTAGTAATTTAAATTCTATTTATTTTTAATCTCTTAGTTTGAAGGATTTTTTTTGTTAATATTCTAATAAATGTATAAAAAAAATTATTATTTATTTTTAACATCGCTTGGTCATAATTAATAATTTTTTTATTATTTTCTTTGATGAAGTCTTCAAATTCACCAAAATCTTTTTCTTTTAAATAATTTAAATGTATTTGAATTGTTTGAATTCCAAATGGTAGTTTTATAATCTTATAAAACAACTGTGGTATATACCTTATTTGATTTTCCTCATATGGCATTATCCCATATCCGTCCAAAACATCATAAATGCCACATTCTTTTAAAGCAGATAGAGTATTTTTATCAAACGTATGATTGGGTGCAAAAAAAGTTCTAACTTCTATTTGTTCTTCTTCAAACTTTTTCAATCCTTCTTTTATTTTAGCCAATTGATCATTAATTGGCTGGCCGCAAAACTCTGTGTTTCCTCCATGCCCTAAATAGTCAACTTTTTTACAGAATGTCTTATAAACATGGTTATTTCCATGCATTCCTATCTCCCAACCTTTGCTTCTCCATAATCTTACTTTATTCCAAAAATCTTTATCTTTTTTTGGATAAGATAAAAGTTCAGGATCATTATTGTTTGGTATAACTCCAAGGACTGGTTTTATATTAAATTTATCAAATAATTTTTCTGCTTTATCCATATATTCCCACTGCATATTTTCAGCGATATCATCAAGACGAATTAAGAAACCTGTATTTGCCTTAATAAATTTTTTTATATATTTAATCATTTAAATTTAATTAATAAGATCTGAATATAATGTATCAATTTTATTTTGATTTTCTAAATTTTTAATACAAATTTCTTTGACTAACGTTTTTGAAAAAATATTATTAGGTATTGAACTATAATTTTCTTCAAAAAAATATTGGCCACAAAAATTCAAATTAAACTCACTTGCAATTTTTTTTTTAATTATATTCCAGTTCTTTTTCATCTCATTATTGTCAGATACATAAAAAAGATTTAAGACTTTGAGCATTTTTTTTTTTACTTTTGAAGCAATAACAAAAATATATTTTGAATTATCATCTTTTTTTAAAATAATAAACTTTTCGCATTGTATATTAATATAGTTTTCATATATTTTTAAATCATGTTCATTTAATATTTTTTTAATAGATAAACTATTTTTTTCTATTATAAAATCATTTTTATTAATAAAATTAAATAAAAATGTAACTCTATATTTCATTTTAATTTTTTTAAAATCAAATTTTTCGAGTAAGCCAATAAGTGTTTTAACTGGTGTAAATGCAGTTAAAACAACTTTTTTTTCTATTAAAGGTATTAAAGGTAAATAAGAATAAAAACGATACTCCTTATCTACTATCCACGTATGAATATTACAAAATGTTTTATTTTCATTATCTATTTTTTTATGAGAGAAAATTGTTCCCATAAAACCAATAATACTATTATTTTGATTTTTTATAACATACCCAATTGGATGGATTGAAGTAAAATTATTTTGTAATATTTTTTCTATTTTTGAAAACTCTAAATAATTTTGTTTTTTTAAATATTTTATAGACTCTTCATTTAAAGTTGTGTTTGGATATACTTCGTCGATTTTTAAATCTTTAACTGATCTGTTTTTAATTTTTTCTATAAAACTATTATTTTTCATTATTTTTTACAAATACAACCATAATGAATTGTCCATTTTTTATTTTTATCAAAGAAATCTAGATAAAATAATAAAACAAAAATTGGATAAAAAATAATTTTTATAATCAGTTCGATTGGATAAAAAATAATTTTACTATAACTACCTTGTTTAACGAATAAAATATTTAAACAATTATTTAATAATTTTCCTAAGAGATGAAATGAACCACCCAATGGTTTAATTGTTATACCTTTAAATTTTGATTTTTTTAGTAAGTATTCAAGACCATAACTTAAATAATTAAAATAATTATACGGTTCCTGATGTAAACCATAACACTGGGGTGCTGTTATAATAAGTTTTCCTTCTGGTTTTAATATTCTATAAAATTCATCTAAAGCTAAAGATGGTTCATTAATATGTTCTAAAACCTCATTGCAAATAATTAAATCATAGCAATTGTCAGCTTTAGGAATTTTTTTTGTAATATCGCAGTAAAAAGTGTGATCATCATTACTAACATTTGTTTCCTTGTGAATAATTTCGTGTTCACAAGATTCATAAGTACAATCTGTAAATAAATTTTCATAAGGTTTGTTTCCAGCTCCAACGTCTAATACTTTTATTTTACTAGGAAATTTTGTTGAAATATTTTTCATAAATAAATCAACTGTATATCGCGCATATCCCCCCTTTGGAAAAGTAAGTAGTAAATTTACAAAATGATTAACTTTTAACAAAAAGTCAGGAATAGATTTGATATTTTTAATTTTATTTAAGAAGGCTATTTTTTTTTTCATTTGGTTTATTAAATTTGCCTATAATTATACTATAAAATATGGCTTTTTTTTACTTTATCAAATACATGCTCGCCTATTGCTAAACTCGAAGTTAACCCTGGAGATTCAATATTCCACAAATCCAGCCAGCCCCTTTCTTCGCCCCATTCAAACATAAAGTCTTTTATATCTAAATTTTCTGTTTTAACTTTTGGTCTAATTCCTGCAATATCTAAATTAAGTTTATTAATATCGATGTTAGGAAGATACTTTTTAATTAGTGGAAAAAATCTACTTTTAATATTTGGGTTAATATTAAAATCATCTATTTTTAAATTATTATCTTTTTCTATACTTGGTCCAAAACGTAAACTATTATTTAAATCTGGTGTAGCATCTGCTCTTTCTTCAATTGTACCTGGTACAAGAGCTGGGTAAATAATGTGATTGACTGGCGATTTTCCAGAATATCTTAAATATAGACCTTTAATGGGGTTTGGGAGTGGTATGACTTTATTTGATTTAACTTTTTTACTAACATCAATTGCGCTTAAACCAGCCGCGTTAATAACAATTTTAGAACTAATTTTTATTGGATCTTTACCTCCAATATCCACTTCCCAATATTGAGATTTATAATTAGCTCCTAAAAAAGGAGTCTCTGGTGAAAAAATAAGCCCATTATCCTGGCTCAGCCTCAATAAACTTTCCATTAAACTATAGGAGTCAACAATCCCTGATGATGGAGATTCTAAAGCCATTTCACATTTTAATGCGGGCTCTATATTTTCAGTTAAATTCTTATTAAGAAATTTTAAATCAAACAAGCCATTTGACTCGGCTTGTAATTTTATTTTTTCTAGAAGTTCAATTTCTTTATTTTCAGTAGCAATAAATAATTTTCCAATTTTTTTATGTGGAATATTATGCTTTTTACAAAATTCATAAATCATATTTTTTCCTCTAAAACATAAATTACTCTTTAATGAATTTTTTTTATAATATATTCCAGCATGTATAACTTCTGTATTTCTTGAGGACACCCCTTTACCAAAATTATTTTCTTTTTCTAGTAAAATTACTTTTTTACCAGCTTTAGAAAAATAATATGAAATGGATAAACCAATTATACCAGCTCCAATTATAATTATTTCTGTATCAAGTTTTTTCATTTAATTTCTATTTAAAATTTTTTATTTTATTTAAAATTTTATTAGGTAGAATTATATAAAATAATAATTTTAACTTATTAAATCCCATGGGATAAATTAAAATATTTTTTAATGCTTTTAATACTTTTTTTTTTTAATTAAATTAACTGTTTTTAAATAAAAAATTCTATTGTTTACGAAATGTAAATATGGATTTAAATTTTTATTAGAAATTATATTTTTATCCAATAACCAATCTTCCAACTCATCGATCTCAAGAGATCCACTGTTAGATGAAAAATTTTGACTATGAATTCTATAATAAGCAAGAGGCTCCTGTACGCATTGAAATTTCCAATTAGAACTTAATCTAATAACTAAATCAAAGTCTCCAATAATATTATATTTATTATTAAATCCTAAAATATCATTGTATGCAGATTTTCTAATTAAAATAGTTAATATACCTACATCATAACTTTTAAAAAGTTGCTTAGTTATATAACCAGAGTTCAATCTTTTTTTTTTAAATAATTTAATTTTTTTACTATCTTCGTAAAATAAATTACAATTAGAATAGACTAAGCCAACACTATTATCTTTAAAAAATACAACTTGTTTTTCAAGTTTATATTTATCCCACCAATCGTCAGTATCTAAAAAAGCAATAATTTCTCCTTGACTTGATTCAATAGCTTGATTTCTAGCTTTATATAATGGCGTATGATTGCCTGAAAAAAAGTATTTAAATCTTTTTTCTTTATAATCTAAAAAAATTTTCTTACTATTATCAGAAGATTTATTATCCCATAATATAACTTCCCAATTTTGGTAAGTTTGATCTAAAATACTTTGTAAAGCTTTTTTAAGATATTTTTCTCCATTATAGCAGTTTACAATAATACTTACTAAGGGAGTGTTATTCATAAATTTTATTGAAAGTTTTTAAATTTTTTATAAAATTAAGTTAACCAAGGAGCTCCTTTTAAAAAAGCTTTTTCTAGATTATCTTTATCTCTTTTGGTGTCCATGCACTGCCAAAAACCTTCGTGTTTATAAGCAAATAATTCTTTTTTAATTGCTGCCATCTCTAATGGTTCCTTTTCTAAATAGGTTTTATCATCCTTAATAAAATCAAAAAAACCAGGTTCTATTACAAAAAAACCTCCATTTATCCATCCTTCATCCATGTGAGCTTTTTCTTTAAAACTCGTAACACGATCTCCATTTATTTGTATTGCGCCAAAACGTGCTGGTGGACGAACAGCTGTAACTGTAACTAGCTTTTTATGTCTTTTATGGAAAGATAATAATTGATTTATATCAATATTAGAAAGTCCATCACCGTAAGTTAACATACATGTTTCGTTTCCTATTAAATTTTGAAGACGTTTAACACGACCACCCGTCATCGAATCCTCTCCTGTTTCAACTAATTGTATATTCCATTTCTCACTTATATTTGAAAAATATTTTTTTATTACGTCTCCTTTATAGCCCAAAGCAACAATAAAATTATTATAATTAAATTGAGCATACGACTTCATAATATGCCAAAGAATTGGCTTTCCACCAACCTCAACCATAGGTTTGGGGATTGTGTCTGTATACTCAGACAGTCTTGTTCCATACCCACCTGCTAATAAAATAACTTTCATTAAAAATTACCAATTAAATTTAATTTTATTCTTAGTACACCTTAAAATTTCTTTTGGATCATGCTGTATATTTGCCAAATTTAAAATAATACTTTCATTTTTGCTAATTCCTTTAAAGCCAAACCATATATTTGGTGGAACTGTTAATCTTGAATATTTTTTTTCACCCAATTCTATAACTTTAAAATGATCATCTTCTTTTGAATAAAAGACAAACTTAACCCTGCCCTTAGGGACTACTAAATTTAGTGTCATTTTTAAATGAAATTTCCAAGCTTTTATTTTTCCATATTTAATTTTTGAAAAATATGCTTCTTTAAAAGACCAATTTTTTAATTCTTTCTTTTTAAGAGCATGCATTATATTACCCTCTGGCAATCTAATTATTTTTAATGGTGTTACTTTAATTTCTTTTAAAATTTTTTTATACATTCTCTATTTTACGATTAATTATTCTTTCAAATATTAAAATACAATTACTAAAAAGAATTTTTAATTATTTTTGTTTTATTAATTATATTAAAAATCTGTTTTATAACAAATAAATATAGAAGAGTTGAAATTAAAGTATTATGAAAAAAGGGAATTGCAAGAACATAAGATTGGAAAAGACCAGCTAAATTCTTTTCATATATAGCTAGCGTCGCCCAAGCTCCAAAATTAGTTATTATAAAAAAGCTAATACTTGCTGCCAAACCACTAAATAAAATTTCAGAGTAGTTAAATTTTTTGATATTAAATCCTAACAAAACTCCAACTATCAAAGAAATATAAGTAAATAGCATAGTGCTATGAAATCCAAGAAAGAGATCTCCAATAAACATAGATGTTATTACTATTAAAGAACTTAAATAAATTTGTTTAAAATAAAATCCAGAAAAAATTCCAGTTGCCAAGATAGGAGTAAAATTCCAGGGATGAGGAATTAATCTTGAAAACGATAAAACTAGAATCAAAGAAATTGGTAATATATAATATTGATACTTTTTAAAAATATTATTCATTTTTGTAATTTATCATATAATTATATAATTTATCAATCACAATCATTATTTAGTATGCTCTCACAATACCAAAATTTACTGACCTGCCCATTGTTGAATACTGATGAGCTTGTTCATAATTATCATCAAATAAATTAATTACATTAAAAGATAGTTTGTAGTTATCAAATAAATTATAAACACTGGAAAAATTAAATGTTAAATAATCTTCTAGCACAACATCTTTAAAACTATTATTGGTATTTCCTAAATCCCTTGCCTCATCAGCAAACTTAATTGATAAAGAATTTTGCAAGTTTTTAGAAGTGTTGTGAACAATATTTGTGGAGATTACATGTCTAGGAACTCTTACTTTAGCTGTTTTTAGTTTGCTTCCTTCAAGGTTACAAGTGGTTGCCGATACATCACAATTGTTTGAATCGTAAGAATCGGTAAAAGTATAGTTAAAATTTAAACCAACCTTTTTATCTTTTGGTTTCCAATCAGTTGTTAACTCAATACCTTCGCTAGTATTTACCCCTGCTCCATTTCGCATTTTCCAATTATTTCTAGCATCAGAAACTAATGGATTTTTTTGTTTAACATTAAAATAAGTCAAATTTAAACCTAAATCTAAATCGTCAAAATATTTATCATATCCCAAATCATAGCTCACTCCCCTCTCAGCTTTTAGCTCTTCTAAAGTCATTCCTGTATATCCATCAAAACTTTCTAAGCCACCACCACTAGAAGCCGTATTACCGTCAGCATAATGATAATCATATAAGGCTGGAAACCTGATACCTGCGCCAAATGATGATCTAATTTTTGTTTTCTTATCTAGTTGATAAGCTAGGGTAGTTCTTCCACTGGTCTTCCTGCCTGCTACTGAATGTTCGTCATTTCGAAGACCAAAAGTTGAATATAAATTTTCTATTGGTCTAAATTGAAAGTCAAAATATTGTGAGAAAATATGTTCATTAGCACGTTTATCCATCAATGTTTTAGCCCATCCTCTTGCGCTTGGAGCATAGTCGCCTGGGTATCTTGCTTCGTCAAATTCAGCATCTATACCGTAAACTAATTTGTTATCTAGGTTAAAATTATATTCGCCCAATAAATTAACAGCATCTCTAAAACCAAAATAATTTGTGTAGGTGTTAGTAGAGCTGGTAACTGCTCTCTCAATATAAGTTTTGTTATAAGATAATGTGTTTTTAAATTTATTTTTATCATGTATTAATTTTAGAGAATAAGTACCCTCAATATTATCACTTCTATTATTTACGTCTGTTGTACTGGCTGAAGGTTCATCATATTTTAAATCACTATTTATATATCTTAAAGAATTTTCAATTTTAAATGCTTCATTAAAACTGAAGCCAAATGTTCCATTCACGCCTTCATTTCTATATTTGTCATCTTCATCATTATGATTCATTGAAGAAATTCCACTAGTCAAAAACCTATTGAAACCTAAGTAATAATTTATTTTTTCATTTGCTCCATCTAAAGAATAAAACAAACTTTTTGAGTTATTAGATCCGGTTCCCACTTCAACATTTGAATGATTTCCTGTCTTACCTTTTTTTGTAATTATATTTATTGTTCCCCCAATTGCATTGCTTCCGTAGAGTGAACTTTGAGTTCCTTTTAATATTTCAATTCTTTCAATTGAATCCTTCATAATATTTTCCATGTAAAAACTATTATCTGGTGATGAAGGGTCAGACATTTTTACACCATCAATATAAACAGTTGAATACCTTTTTTCTAATCCACGTAATTGTATGCCAGTGTTGTTTCCATAACCTCCCATTTGAAAAGAATTGGTGCTAGTTGTTCTTTCACTGATAATCTCAGCAATAAAGTTACTTGATGAATTTTTTATATCATCACTATTAATTACTGAAACTGAACTTCCAACTTTATCATATGACTGAGCAGTTTTACCGGGAGAGATAACTATTACTGGTATATCTGCGGCGAATGACTTGTTTAAAGAAAGGGTTAAAATTAATACTAATATTGTTAGCGCTTTAGGCATATTGTTCTCCATTCTAAAATTAAAGTTTAACTTTAATTTTGGTTAATTAATGCCTCTGCTAATTTTAAATTGCAGAACTAGACTTTTCCTGGCCTTCATTCAACAGCGGACTATATTGGGTGGCGCTCGGACTTAAACTAAAAGTTCTTACCGTTGCAGGAACAGTCAATGATTTTCACATTGTTCCCCACCATATCAATATTATAAAATCTTTTAATTAAAATAAAAAAAATTGTCAAGCTTTAATTCATAAAATTTTTAATAGAATTTTTTTTGCTACCAAACTTAAGACAACCTCCAAATTTTTTAATTTTGTATCTCATGACATTTTCACTTATTTTTACACTCTCGATATCGGGAGAAAAAAAATGTGAGTAAGTTTGTATTTCTGGATCCATGCAAATTTGAATAACTTTATAATCATTTTCTAAAGCCACTATTAAAAGTGAAGTAATTCCAATAACTATGGTTGTATTTTTATTTTTTAAATTGTTAGAAAATTTATTTTTATTTTCGTTAATAACTTTTTCTAATTTACTTTTTAATTTTATTTGAAGTTTTTGATTTGTGGCAGCAGGATGGGTTCTTACTTTAATTGGTTGCAAACTTCTATTTGAAGAATTTTTTAAAAAATCTTCAAAATATTTAGAAATTTTTTCTATGTTATAAATCCCACTAGGCAGTAAAATTTGATTTTTTAAAATTTTTCTAAAATCTTCTTTATAATATCTAAAAGATGCTGTGGTTTTTAAACGATTTTTAGGCCAATTAAGATATTTGCAAAAATATTTTTCTCTTTTTTTTCCTGGTAACAAAAGTAAATCTGGAGAATTTTTTTTATATATTAAATTTGGTGTTAATGGTTCACAGTCATGGACATATCCTATTACTTTTATTTTTTTATTATACTGTTTTACCTCAGCAATTACCATTTGTTGGAAAGGTTGTGCTTCATAAGGCATACAAATTTTTTTTATATTTTTGTTTAATAAATATGGTTTAATATTATTTAAAACAATATCACCAAAATTTGAATGGGATGATGAATAATGTAATAATTTTTTAAGGTTAAAATTGTTTTCAATTAATGTTTTATAAATTATCTTGAAAAAATAAAATAAATTGAAGTTTGGTTTCTTAACATTTTTTAAAATTAAAATATTTTTATCTAACTTTTTGGGCAACTCAATATCCATATAAATTACTATCCAAAGAGTATTGTTAATTTTTTTTGAATTTATTTTAAAATATATGTCATTTAATGAACCATCTTTTTTAAAATCTTTTTTACTAGCCCACGTAATTAATATTTTTTTATAATTTTTTTTTTTTTTTGAATTCGTTATATGATAATTACTTTGGTATCCTATTCCAATTAAGTCTCTAGAATAGGCTTTAAAAAAAGTAAATATTTTTTTTAAATTAATTTGTGATCTAATTTTTGTTAAACCAGAAGATACATCCCAACCAACAAAATAAGATAAGGAGCTTTTGTTGGTATCAATATTACTTTGACTTAGTTTATATAGAGATCTTTTAATTTTTTTTATGAGCTGGTCTTGATACTCTATTATCTCCATAAAAATTAAGATTCATCAACCCATTTTTTAAAAGTTTTTATTCCACTTTTAAATTTAATTTTTGGTTTAAACGAAAGACATCGTTTAATTTTTTCTATATTTGCATAACAACCTTTGATATCCCCGGGAGTTGAATCTATTACTTTAACCTTAATTTTATTTTCTTTTTTATATAATTTAATTATTTCTTTAATCATGTCCTTAACATAAGTTTTTTCACCTGAACCAAGATTAAAAATTTGATTATAATTTTTTTTATCCTTTAAACAAAGGACCCAGGCATCAATAACATCATCTATATATATTAAATCTCTAAACCTCTCTAAACTTCCCTTCACAGGAAGGACTTTATAATTTTTAATATAATTTAAGTAAATGGAAACTATTCCTTGATCAATTCTTTTCATATCCTGACCTGGCCCATATACGTTAAACATTCTTATAATATTCCATTTGATAGAGAATTTTTCACAAAGAATTTGTAAATACTTCTCGGAAGCATATTTTGATACAGCATAAAATGATTTTGGATTACAGCTGCTTTCTTCATTTAAAACTTCTGTACCTTTATTATCTCCATAAACAGTAAATGAAGAAGCATAAATAAATTTTTTTACCTTATTTTTTTTACAAAAATTTATTAAATTTACTGTTCCTAATACATTAATTTGAACATCTAAATCTGGCTCCTCAAAAGATTTTGGTCCAGAAGATTGTGCAGCTAAATGAAGGATTGCATTAACGTTTTTGATTTTAATTTTATCTAAACTTGATGATTTAGTGATATCACATTTAATTATTTTAGCCCCATCAACTTTTTTTTCAGTATTTGTATAAAAATTATCTAATATAATTACTTCATATCCTTTTTTAATAAGTTTTTTACTTAACAAAGATCCGACATAACCTAAGCCGCCAGTTACAATAACTTTTTTCATAAAAATAAAATTGACTAAAAAATTTTTTCTTTCTTTGCTGCTAGCATTCTAGATAAAAACTTTTTCATATATTCTTGAGGTCCAACTGTAAAACAAATACACATATTCCAAGGTTTTAAGTAGGGACCTTTAACGTAAATAAGTTCTTCCTTTAAAAATCTAACTAAATTTTTTGCAATTTCTTCAGATTTAAAAGTAATTAAAATATAGTTACCGTGCTGACCTCTCACATTTAAACCTAAATTTTTTAAATCTTTTAAAATTAAGTTTCTCGAGTTTTTTATTTTTTCGCAATAATTCATCACCATATCAATATTATCTAATAAGTATTCAGCTATAGCTATACTAACAGAATTCATTTCATGTGCAGGTCGCATTTTTGAAATAATATCCATATTTCCTTCATTAGAAATTGTATAACCAGTTCTAATCGAAGGTACGCCAAATGCTTTTGAAAATGTTCTTAATATAATTACATTTTCAAAATCCTTGATTAAAGAAATACCAGTATCAGACCCTAAGTGGTAATAAGCTTCGTCTATTACCAAAAAACAATTATTATCCTTACATTTCACAGCTAAATCTTTTAACTCTAACAAACTCAAAGAACTTTCAATTGGTTGGTTAGGATTTGGAACAAAAAGTATTTTAGGTTTTAAAGTAAAAAATTTTTCTAATTCACTCTTATTAATTTTGTAATCTTCTGAATATCCAATTTGAAAGCAATTAACTTTATATATACTTGAATATACTTTATACATTAAATAAGTAGGACTAAAAACTCCAACATTATCATTCTCTTTCAGTAGAACTGAAAATAAATTTTTAATAGATCCGTCAATCCCTGATGTTATTAAAATCTGATTTATATTAACATTGTTAAAATTTGCTAATTTTTCATAAAGATTGGAAATCTCAGGATAAGTACTAAAAAAACTTTTTGGTTTACTTGATAAGACTTTATTAATGAAATCTTCTGGCCATAAATCTACTTTTTCATTTCTGTCGAGTCTTAGACCTTTTTCTAAATCTCTACCTTCTGAAACTCTAAATCTTTTGATTTCTTTTAAATGTAAATTATTTTTTATAAACATAAAATTATACTGAAAAACATTTTTTGCATGGCTCTAAATCTTTTCTATTTTTTGTTAAATGTTTTTTTCTAATGTTTTGATAAGTTTTAGACATCCATAACTGTGAAACATTCTTATTAAAAATATTACCAGGCGTCAAATCTGATTGATAATCTACCTCGCATGGATTAGATTTTCCATCCCACCAAACATACATTCTCCTCCATAATTCTGAACACGGTTTGGTTAAAGTATTTATTTTACTTTTATAAACGTTTTCCCATGGACAATAATCAACAAAAGCAACTTGATCTACTAAATCACCCCAAAAATTTTCCATTTCATTAAATTTTTGTTCTTTGCTTACTTTTACGCCTGAAACTCTTGTAATAATTTTAGCTTTTGAATAATGTTTATCCTTTATTTTGTTAAATAACTTTATATTTGCAAGAACTTTATCTAACTTCCCATTTACTCTTAATTTGCTGTATAATTTTTTATCAGCCGCATCTGCTGAAAAGACTAAAGTTCTTACACCACTTTTTAATATCGCATGAGCTCTTTTTTCATTTAAAACTGAGGCATTAGTATTAATCTTTAGATTTAGAAATTTATCTTTTGCGTACATAAGCATTTTATCTATATCTCTACAAATAAGTGGTTCACCTCTGGATGCTAAAGAAATAAATTCTACTTTTCCTTCGACTTGATCAACAATTAATTTAAAAGTTTCAAATTTCATATGACCCATATAACCATTTGATCTTTTTGAAAAACCTTTATTTGACTGAAAACAAAATACACATCTAAAATTGCAAAATGATGTTGGCTCTATTTGTAAATAGGGAGGGTATTTATCCATTTTACGTATTAGTGGATAAATATCATACCTGTACCTATGAAGTAGATATCTTAAAATATCTTTTTCTTCTAAAAGACTTATCTCTTTAGTTATATTTGGTGTTAATTGAAATTTGGGTCTATCAGTTTTTTTATTATCTATAAGATCTCTTTTTAAATATTTAACTATTACTTTTTTACTTTTGTCTAGTTTTTTTATTTTAAATTTATCATCAAGTACATTTTTTATTTTATAGATAGAATCTAGGTAATTTTCATCTTTTTTTAAAGATTTAAAATTAACAAAGCTTTTATTTTTGTCGTAAGGTTTTTTTTCAATTTTCATAATTTATTTTATTTTTTTTAAGCCAATATTCTACAGTAGGAATTTGCCATTCATAATCTACGTCACATCCACCCCATGACTTTATAGCTTTAATATTATTACCCATCCATTTTTGAGGAAGTAATCCACTTGATAAATTATCTAAACAACTGGGCCTAACTACTGAGACTGACATGTCTGCAAAATGAACTTCACCTTGGGAGTCCCTGTCACAATTTAATGTTTTTGGATCACCAAAAGTTTCAAACGGAACAAATGGTTTAAGTAAACCCTTTTCATCCACTCGCCGTGCACGAAGAGGGCTCCACATATTATAAACAGAAGTACTAACTGCAGAATCTACCTTTGCGTCTGATCTTAAAATTTTAATACCTTCATCTATCATTTTTGAGGTAACTGTTGGTGCATTTGCAAAAAGAAGAATCATCATTTCTATTTTTTTATTTTTAATCTTTAATAAATCTTTAATAAATAAATAGCCATGCTTAAAAACATCTTCACCCAAAGCTTCACTAGTGGCTAAATTTTTTGGTCTATCTATAATTTCAACTTTATGCTTTTGACCAATTTTTTTTATTTCAGGACAGTCTGTGGAAATATAAATTTTATCAACATTTAATGAATTTTTGGCAGCCAATAAAGGATATTCACAAAGTTTTCTCCCAAGGACATTTGCAATATTTTTATTAGGAAAACCTCTACTCCCTGCTCTACCAATCATTAAAGCACAAATCATTTTTTATTTAACCTCATTTTATCTAAAACTATAAATAATTTTTTTAAAACTTCTTTATGGGCTAATGTAATTCTAATCGTGTTATTAATAAATTTAAAATTACCTAAAAGATGTGATCTAACTAATATTTTATTTTTCATTAACATTTGATGAAGTTTTTTAAGTTTTAAGGGTGGAATTTTAATATAAAAGAAATTAGCTTCAGTATTAATAAAATCTAAATCCCTTTTTTTACATTCTTGAGTCATATATTTTTTTGATAATTTTACTTCTTTTATGTAACTTTTGCTAATTTTCTTATTATCTATAAAATATTCTGCAATACAAATTGATAAGGATGAAATATCAAAAATAGGTCTTACAGTATTAAATACTTTTATAAATTTAGGATTAGAGGCAATGTATCCTATTCTCAAGCCTGCTAAACCAGGAAATTTAGAAAATGTTTTTAAAACTACTAAATTTTTAAATTTTTTAACTAATCCAATTAAAGAAGATTGTTTACTAAAGTTAATATAAGCTTCGTCAATCACCACAGTTATATTTTTTTTTTTAGCCTTTTTTATTATTTTAATAATGTTGTTTAATGATATTATTTCTCCGTCTGGTTGATTGGGATTTGCAATATAAATCCATTTTATATTTTTTTTAAAGTAATCATTATGATTAAATTTATTTGGTTTTCTTTTAATTTTATATAAGTATGCTTTATAAACTTTTGAATAAACATCTATCATTCCATATGTTGGATAAATTGACGATAAACTACTTTTTTTAAAAGCAAATATTTCAAAAATATATTTCAAAGCAGCATCCGAGCCAGGAACTATTTCTATATAATCCGAATTAATCTTTTCAAATCGTCCTATTTTAGAAACAAGCTTTTGTTTATCTGCCGGGTACGCTTGTAAAGAATAGTTAGTAATAAATTTCTTTAAATCTTTTATAACTTTTTTTGGGAATGGAAAGTTTCTTTCGTTTCTATCCAATCTTAAAAATGTGCTTCTATTCAAAAAATCGTAGTTTGATGTTCTTTTTATTTTGTAAAGGTGGCGTGAAATCATTAATTATTTTTTCTAACCCAAATTTGATTAAAAACATCATGAACTTCGTTTGATTCGGCTATTAATTGTGATTGTTTTTTTTCTAACATTTCAAAACCCTTGCTCGTTAAGTTTTTATGTATTTTCTCATACTGAAGTTTAAATTTATCATTAACCTCGACTAAAATACTTTCTGTTTCGCTTAATATTTCTTCTGCACCTTCTAATATTAAATGTTCGATTCCATCTACATCTATTTTTAAATATTTTGGTTTATTTAATTTAAAAAACTTAGTTAAATAATCTAACGAAGTTCCTGGAGTTTTATAATTAAAGCGATTTATAAGTTTTGATCCATCGTGAGTATATGATTCTCCAAAAGTTGATAGAGCTCCTCCTGCTTCAACATTAGACATATTAAATTGAGAAATTTGATTAGTATTACTTATAGGAGTTGGTAAAATGACTATTTGATCCGAAAGTTCGTTTAAATAAATATTTTTTGCTAATAATTCTAAATTAAAAACTGAAGGTTCAAATGCAAAAACTTTACAGTTTTTCTTTTTAGCTGCATAACATGAATAAAGACCTATATTAGCTCCAATATCAAAAAAAATTGTATCTTTTTCAAAGTTGTCTATCCAATTAATTGTTTCTGGTTCTTTTGTAAAGAAAGTATTAATTCTAAAATTGTTTAATCTATTTGGGCTATAAAATTTTAAATTTAAATTTTTGTTGGGTACTTCAATAGTAATTTTTGAAATATTGTGGGTAAATTGATCAATTATATACCTTCCTATATTGAACTTTTTAGAAGAACTAATAATTATTTTTATTGTCCAATTAAGACATTTCTTAATTAATTTTTTCAATTTCTCTCTTTTTTAATTTCT
>MDSV01246864.1_pt1 | contig 37326 bp, 36 predicted proteins | sample 810851 | NCBI WGS metagenome assembly MDSV01 (sample SAMN05326640, study PRJNA326480) | marine metagenome | isolation source: seawater | place: Atlantic Ocean: North East | collected 2012 | reverse complement strand
TTTTAGCAAGCTTTTCCTTCATATAAGCCTGATCTTTTTCAGGCACATAGGCAATGACACGAGGCTTCAACATAACAACAAGCTCTGTGTTTTCAACAGATGCTGAACGGGATGTCGGGAAAAGTGGGCGAGATACACCAGGGCCTGATGTATTGAAATTATCCCTTTCCGTTACAAGGCCAGCGATTAAAACAGAATCGCCTGGGCGAATACGTACTTGTGTTGTCAAGTCACGCTCACTTGTTCTTGGAAGCTGCAATGTATTGCCATCACCTGCATCAAAGTTTTGAAAACCTAAGAATTCATCAAGTTCGATTTCGACATTACCGTAAACAGTTGCCTGATCCCACACACTGCCAATGGTCAGTGTGAAACCACTATCAACTGTGCCTGTCGTGGTTGAAACTGTTTCATCGCCCTGAACATCTGTTGTACGAGAAAGTGATTCAATATAGTTCTGTGTTTCTGCAACACGTAATGTCGCTTCCGAGCCTGATAAAACAGTAAGCTGAGGCTGAGAAATAGTTTTTACATTCCCTTGTGAAGAAAGGAATTGCAGGATATCACCTGTGTCTAAATTAACATTACCAGAACCCGTCGGCAGACCAATGCTGATTGGTGCCCCTACATTTAAGTCAGGTGTCCCATTGATGCTGACACCAGTGCTGAAACCACCAAAAGCACCAAAGTCTTCAATTTGATCCCAGCGAATACCTGTTGTATTGGCGCCACTCAAAGTCACTTCCCAAATATACGTTTCGAACACAATTAAAGCAGTGTTGCTACGAAGTTTTTCAAAATAGTCTTCAGCGCGCTTAGCATTACGGCTGGTTGCTGTATAAATGATTGTACGTGTAGATGGATCGACAACGGGTGTGCCACCTGTAATAGCTGCCAAACCTGCTGCAATATCATCAAAAACCTGCGTATCATCGACAGGAGGCATGGTCACAGAAAAAGTTTCAAGGTCTTTCACTGTCAAAATACCATCGTCATAGGCGCAATAAGAATTAGCTAGGCCACAAAGTTTACGTACTACTGTTTGTAAAGGGCCTTTTAATTTAGAAACGGTGATTGTTTGGGAAAAGGCCGTCTGGGTTTCAAAAGCGAGTGGAATATCGTAATCATCTAAAACTAGCTGTAACGCCAAAGCGAGAGATTCGTTTCTAAACTCTATCGGGCCAATTTCAACATCAGGTAATTTACTTGCGCTTGGCGCTTGAGGCACTAATACATCCGAACCCAACTGAACATATACAACGGGCTCATAACCCTCGTTAATACCTTTGCTACGGACATTTGCACGAGTAGGGGCATCAATGTCGACCGTTCTAGGATTAGGCACATCCACCTGTGCGCAGCCAGTTAAAGCAAAAGATAAAAAACAGAAAGCACTCAATATACTCTGTTTAAAATATGTGTTTTTTGTTTTAGTCATGTGCAATCTCTAAATTCTTACTTTCCTAGGCCCAGCCTTAACAAGCCTTTCAATCATCTGAATGAGGCGTTCTCTTTGGACTGGTTTTAGTAATACGGCATTCACACCGAGTTTCCCAGCCTCAGAAAGCAAATCAGGGTTTTGATCCCCAGTTACAAACACGATGGGCGTATATAATTCTTCGCTGTGAAGATTTTTAACAAAATCAAAGCCGTTTAATGGTTCCATGCGTACGTCAATAATCGCAGCAGCAAAGCTCTCGTCTATTGTTTTAAGTGCGGCGTTACCATCTGTAACCTCTATGCACTCATAGCCTGCTTCTTTAAGAAAGGTAACGATTTGCATGCGTACAAAGTCATTATCTTCGGCAATTAATATTTTTTGACTCACTCTTTATCCTTAAAATTCCATGAAAATGAAATGAATTCAGTCATTAGAGTACAATATTCTTTTTTAAACGCAAATAGGGTGGCGTAGTTTATTTATGAATAATTTGTCCATTGGCGTATTTAAGTTTGCCACCGACAATTGTTTGAACACATTTTCCATGTAATTTTTTATTGGCAAATACGCAGTTTTTGCCTTTGGATAAGCTGTCACGAGGGTCAACAATCCATTCTTTCTTCATGTCAAAAAGGGCGATGTCGGCATCTGCACCAACAGAAAGAGAACCTTTGTTAACGCGGATAATTTTGGCGGGCTCGATTGTCATTTTTGAAATAATCGTTTTTAAATCGACGTGTTTTTTCTCAACGAGATAAGTATTCGCCACTGCAAAGCTTGTCTCCAGTCCGGTTGAGCCAAAAGCGGCGTGCTGGAATGGCTCTAATTTGTCAGGCTCAATATGCGGCGCATGGTCTGTGGTAAAACAATCTATCACGCCGTCTTTGATCGCTTTAACAACAGCAGCGACGTGATCTTCAGAGCGCAGCGGCGGATACATTTTGGCGTTCGTGTTGTAGCCAAAACATTCTTCGTCAGTGAGTGAGAAATGCTGTACTGAAACTTCAGCTGTAATATTTGTTTGTTTTAGTTTTTTACTTTGACGGATAGCCTCCATCGCACCAATCGATGAGTTGTGCAGCAAATGCAGCCTTGCGCCAGAGAGGTTGGCGAGCATGATATTTTTAGTTACGGCCAAATCTTCTGAGACGGCAGGCGTGCCTGATAGGCCTAATTGTGTTGAAACCCAGCCTTCATGCATCACGCCGCCATCGGTTAACGTGTCTGTTTCACAATGGCTCATTAGCAAGATATCACATGTTTTGGCGTATTCTAACGCGCGGCGAAGGATGTTTTCATCTTGCACATCAACACCATCATCGGTCACAGCAATGGCGCCTGCATTTTTTAGCTCATTCATTTCTGAAATCATTTTGCCGTGCTGGCCTCTGGTCGTTGCACCTGCAGGATAAATGTTAATTAAATCAAGTTCTTTGGAGCGGTTAACAATGAATTCGATAATGCTTTGATTGTCCGCAACTGGGTTTAAATTTGGCATTGCTACGACAGAAGTGATGCCGCCAGCAAGTGCTGCCCAAGAACCTGTTTTCAATGTTTCTTTATCTTCACGACCAGGTTCACGTAAGTGGACTTGCAAGTCGATAAGACCAGGCGTAACGGTAAGGCCTTTAGCGTCGATTGTCTCATCAGCTTTATCGCTAATGTTGTTAGCGATCTTTTTTATTTTACCGTTTTCGACAAAAATATCGGCCACAGCATCAAATTTGTTTGCAGGATCAATAACATGGCCGCCTTTGATAAGAAGAGAACTCATAATCTTGTCATCTCCTTCACTTTATTGTCCATACGATTGCATAATAGCCAAAGAACAGCTTTGCGCACCGCCATCCCATTTTCAACCTGTTGTAAAATTTGTGATTGCTCGTCAACTGAGACGAGAGCAGAGTGGACATCTACGTCACGACGCACAGGGCCAGGATGCATTAGAATCGCATCTTTAGCGGCCAAGTCTAAGCGTTTGCGACTGATCCCAAACATTTTTGAGTATTCGCGCAAAGTGGGGATGAAGCCATTGGCGCCTCGTTCTTCTTGGACACGCAATGCATAAACAATATCGGCGCCAGCTAGTGCTTCCTCAACATTGGTGTAAACAGTAACGCCAAATTTTTCAACATAAGCGGGCATTAAGGTTAATGGTCCCGCTACACGGATAGTCGCTTTTAGTTTTTTGAGTAATCTTACGAGAGAGCCAAAGACTCGTGAGTGGACAATGTCCCCCACAAAGCAAATTGTTTTTCCTTGTAGCGTTTTTGATTTACTGTGGTCTAACATGGTTAAGCCATCGAGTAGTGCTTGTGTCGGGTGTTCATGCCAGCCATCGCCTGCATTGATAACAGAAGCCCGCACATGTCGAGATAGCATCTCGGCAACACCTGCTTCGGCAGAGCGAATAGTGATGGCTTTTAAATTATAAGAATCGAGTGTTTGGGCTGTATCCAAAAAGCTTTCGCCTTTTTTAACGGATGAATTACCACTGACTGAACTGGTATCCATTGAAAGGTTTTTAGCGGATAGATCAAAGCTGGCAAGCGTGCGTGTAGAGTTTTCAAAAAACGCATGGACAAGACTGCAGCCTTTATTGAGAGATAATTTTTCTGTCTTCGCTTTTCGGAAAAGGCGGGCAAGGTCATAGATAAGGTCTATATCCGCAAGGCTTAATTGGTCGATAGAGTATAGGTCAAAACAGCTTAAATCGCGTCCAGCGCGTGCCTCTATTAATCCTTGTTCAATGGCTTGGCTCATGAGTGAGGATGATAACGCATAGTTTTAAAAAGCCAAACATTCTTTTTACTTTTATTTATTATTTTGAACGATAAGATAAAGGCATGAATGAATTCACTGCTATTTTACGTGTCTTTGAACAAATTGCTCAGCATATTGGAGCGGACGGCACGATTGGATTGCTAGGTGGTTATCTATTAGGCGCAATGCCTTTTGGTCTCATTCTTTGTTATATATTTGGCTATGGCGATATTCGCAAAATAGGCTCTGGCAATATTGGTGCAACCAATGTGTTGCGGACAGGTAATAAGTTCCTCGCACTTATCACGCTTATATTAGACAGCTCTAAAGGGGCAATTGCTGTTTTGATCGGTTGGCAATTTGGACCTGCCTTTGCTTTTGGTGCTGCACTTGGCTCTGTGCTAGGGCATAATTTCCCGATCTGGCTAAAGTTTAAAGGCGGTAAAGGTGTCGCTACCACGTTAGGCGTATTGCTGGCATTGTCTTGGCCTGTAGGACTTGCCGCTTGTGTGACATGGTTTGTGGTGGCACTCATATTTAGAATGTCATCTTTGGCAGCGTTGATAGCTTTGGCAGCAGCACCTTTTTATACATTATATATAGGCGAGCCTAAGCAGGTTTATCTCGTTGCGTTACTAACAGTGATTGCATGGCTAAGGCATCATCAAAATATAAGGCGTATCTTAAAAGGCGAAGAGCCAAAGATCGGCCAAAAGAAGAAGGCATAAATTTGTTGTTCCAAAAGAAAACATTGACCGATGACGATACACTCAGCTTTTTGCGTTTAGCACGGACAGATCGCATTGGTCCTATTACTGCCTTAAAATTACTAGAACGGTTTGGTTCAGCACAAAATGTATTGGAAGCTTTGCCAGAATTATCCAAAGCAGGCGGTAAGAAATTTGACCCAGCTCCTTTAGAAAGTGTCGAGAGGGAATTGGCAAAAATCCATAAAGTGGGTGGGCAGATCATTACATTACTTGATCCTGCTTATCCAGAACAATTAGCTGCAATTGATGATACGCCTCTTACACTAACAGTGCTAGGTGATGTTACATTATTAAAACAGCAACAACTGGCTATTGTTGGCGCACGTTCTGGATCGCTTAATGGCCGTAAGCTCACATCAAAATTAGCCAAAGATGCTGTCGCCCATGATCTTGTTGTTACCTCTGGTTTAGCAAGAGGTATTGATACAGCAGCGCATCAGGGCGCTTTGGAAGCGCAAGGTAAAACCATTGCTGTAGTGGCTGGTGGTATTGACCAAATTTATCCTAGAGAGAATGAAAAACTTTTCCAAGAGATAGCGGAAAAAGGTGCGGTCATTGCAGAAAGCCCTTATGGTACTGCGCCGTCAGCGCATTTGTTTCCACGTCGTAATCGTGTTGTTTCTGGTCTATCGGAGGGTGTGTTGGTTGTTGAGGCGACTGAACGTTCGGGCTCTTTGATTACGGCTAGATTAGCAGCAGAGCAGGGGCGTGAAGTAATGGCTGTGCCAGGCTATCCAAATGATCCAAGAGCGGCTGGTCCGAACAGGCTTATTCGTGATGGAGCAACACTTATTCGTAATATTGAAGATGTGTTAGACCAGCTTCAACGCTTCCAAATGATAAAATCAGTTGAGGAAAAAAATAATATTTTCGAGATGAAACAGCCTTTTGAAACACTTGAAGAAACTGATTTTTCTTCACTTGAGCAAATACAAGAAATGCTCTTATTTGAACTGACCACTCAACCAATAGGCATTGACGAATTGATCCGAGCGTGCCACATCTCTATAGCAGAGGGGCAAACAGCCATCTTGGCATTGGAGCTTGCGGGGCGTGTTATGCGCCTTACAGGCAACAGAGTTTGCAAATTAGAAGAATAAGAAGGATCAATTTTCGTGGCGGCAGAAAATCTTGTTATTGTTGAATCACCAGCAAAAGCTAAAACCATCAACAAATATCTTGGTAAGGATTATTACGTTCTTGCTAGTTTTGGCCATGTCCGTGATTTACCGCCTAAAGATGGTTCAGTTGATCCAGAAAATGATTTTTCAATGGCTTGGGCCGTTTCTGACCGTGGCGGCAAAACATTAAAAGAAATATCGACGGCACTTAAAGATGCCAAAACACTTATTCTCGCAACTGACCCTGACCGTGAAGGTGAGGCCATTGCATGGCATGTAAAAGAATTTTTAAATGATAAGAATGCGCTTAAAGGGAAAGAGGTTAAGCGTGTTACTTTTAACGAGATTACTAAAAAAGCCGTACAGGCAGCCTTTGATAACGCTCGTGACCTTGATAAGGATTTGATTGATGCGTATTTGGCACGTCGGGCGCTGGATTATTTAGTGGGCTTTACGCTCTCACCTGTATTGTGGCGTAAATTGCCAGGCTCTCGCTCAGCGGGACGTGTGCAATCTGTGGCGCTACGTCTTATTTGTGAGCGTGAGGCGGAAATTGAGGTTTTCAAACCGCAAGAATATTGGACAGTTGAAGCGCTTTTGAAAAATCCTGATGGCGCACAGTTCAAAGCCAATTTAACGCATCTTGCGGGCAATAAATTAGATAAATTTGATCTGGCGAATAAGGCGTTAGCGGAAGATGCAGTTAAGCGTATTCAGGCTAAATCATTAAAGGTCACGTCGGTTGAGAAGAAGCAAACAAAGCGTAATCCTTCAGCACCGTTTATCACCTCGACATTACAACAGGAAGCCTCTCGTAAATTAGGGTTTAGTGCAACCCAAACCATGCGGACAGCACAAAGTCTCTATGAAGGGATTGATGTTAAAGGGGAGACTGTTGGTCTTATTACCTATATGCGTACCGATGGTATTACACTTTCTGGTGATGCGATTGCACAAGCGCGTTCTGTGATTGATAAAAAATACGGCAAAGATTATGTGCCAGATAGCCCTCGTGCATATAAGTCTAAAGCGAAAAATGCCCAAGAAGCCCATGAAGCGATCCGTCCAACAGATTTATCTCGCGAGCCAGATTCCTTACGTGGTGTGTTAAATGATTCAGAATATAAACTATATGATTTAATCTGGAAAAGAACGATTGCTTGCCAGATGGAGTCTGCCATCCTCGATCAAGTGCGTGTCGATTTATCAGATGGTACGGATGATGTCGTGTTGCGTGCAAATGGCTCGGTCATCGCTTTTGATGGTTTTATGAAAGTCTATCGTGAAGGTTTTGACGATAGAAGTGATGATGATTCTGATAATGATGATGATCGTATATTGCCACCTCTGAATGAAGGCGATGCCACTAAGATATTAGATATCACCCCAGACCAGCATTTCACACAACCACCGCCTCGTTATACCGAGGCATCACTTGTTAAGAAAATGGAAGAGCTTGGTATTGGCCGTCCATCGACTTATGCTTCTGTGTTGCAAGTGTTACAAGATCGCAATTATGTGATTCTAGATCAAAAACGCTTTGTACCAGAAGACCGTGGCCGTATTGTTGTCACATTCTTAAAGAACTTTTTCTCTCGTTATGTTGAATATGATTTCACGGCGGAAATGGAAGAAGAGCTTGATGCTATTTCAGGCGGGCATGTCGGTTGGAAACAGATTCTAGGACAATTCTGGAAACATTTTTCGGAAGCGATTGGTAAAACAAAAGACTTAACGATCACGCAAGTAATTGATGCGTTGAATGCTGAATTAGAGAGTCATTTCTTCCCAGAGGGTCGTGCGTGCCCATCATGTAAAGAAGGGGAATTATCTTTAAAACTTGGTAAGTTTGGGGCTTTTGTTGGTTGTTCACGTTATCCTGAATGTAATTTCACACGTCGCTTGGAAGTGCCACAAGATGGTGATGTTAGCGAAGTTGCTGCGAAACTAGATACGGGTCCAATTGAGCTTGGGCAGAATGATGCGGGTCGTACGATTACCATGCGTAAAGGGCCTTACGGTGTGTATGTACAGATCGATCCCGTTGATCCGACGGATAAAAAAGAAAAACCAAAGCGCCAAGGTGTGCCTAAAGGTGTGTCACCTGATGATGTAACCTTAGAGGTTGCGCTGGAATTATTACGTTTACCACGGGATGTTGGCTTACATCCAGAAACGGGTGAGATGATTGAAGCAGGTATCGGTCGTTTTGGCCCGTATGTGAAGCATCAGAATAAATTTAAGTCGATCCCTAAAGATGAAGACGTCTTAACGATTGGTCTTAATCGGGCGGTTGATTTGTTGGCACAAGCAAGCCAAGGCAGAGGCGGGGCAAATGCGACGCCACTGAAAGACCTCGGTAAACATCCAGAAGATTCTGAGCCAGTGGGTGTGTATAATGGTCGTTACGGTCCTTATGTGAAACACGGCAAAGTCATGGCGTCATTGCCACGGGATATGCAACCAGAGCAGGCCACAATGGAAATGGCCTTGGAATTACTAGCCAAGAAGGCGAAATCACCTGCTAAAAAGAAGAAAAAGCCTGCTGCTAAGAAGAAAACAGCCACTAAGAAGAAAACAACAGCCAAGAAGAAATAGCCCCTCGACTGGAGGGTGAAAGCCCTTTACGATAGAGAGAATGATATTTGAACCTTCAGCGTTGTTGCAGCTGCTTAAAGATGCACATGAGCCACTCACAAAAGCCGATATAGCCAAAGCCCTTAATGTAAAAGGGAATGATCGTATTGGTCTTAAAAAAATGCTTAAAGAAGCTGAAAAGAACGGCCAAATTGAACGTGTCGGTTCTCGCTATGGCTTGCCCAATCGCTTGCCCTCTGTGGCTGTCGTAGAAATTACCGAAATAGATATTGATGGCGATGTGTTTGCGACACCTGTTCCTTGGCTGGACGAGCAAGGGACGCCACCACGTATTGAGATGAAACCACCACGCACTGGTGCGCTCGCTTATGGTCTTAATGAGCGTGTTTTGGCTAAAGTGATATTGGTGGAAGAGGGGCTTTATACCGGTGAGGCGATCAAACGTATGTCGGCACCTAAAAATCAAATTATGGGGATTATGGTTGCGACTAAGAACGGCTTTGTGCTCAGTCCTGTCGATAAGAAAGCCCGTGATGATTATCCCGTTATTCGTGGTGAAGAATTAGACGCTGTTGAAGGCCAGATTGTCGTCGGTGAAATTCAACCTGACAAGAATAAATCACTTCGTAAGGCTGTACGTATTGTTGAGATTGTTGGTCATGCCGATGATCCTAAAGCGATTTCGCTCATATCGATTCACGAATATGGCTTGCGTCATGTGTTTCCTGAGGCGGCGATAAAAGAAACTGAGGGCATGAAAGTACCCACACTGAATAAGCGTGAGGATCTACGAAAAATTCCGCTTGTTACAATTGATGGAGCTGATGCTCGTGATTTTGACGATGCGGTATTTGCTGAAAAAGATCCGCATAATAAAGGCGGTTATCATTTGATCGTGGCGATTGCCGATGTCTCTTATTATGTGCGGTATGACTCTGCGCTTGATAGAGAAGGCTATGCGAGAGGTAATTCAACCTATTTTCCTGATCGTGTCGTGCCGATGTTACCAGAAGCGATATCGAATGATCTTTGTTCGTTAAGGCCTAAAGAAGACCGTGCGGCCATGGTGATGCATTTATGGATTGATGGTGATGGGCGTTTGCTGCGCTATAAACCAACACGCGCGTTGATCCGCTCGGCAGCCCGTTTGACCTATGAACAGGTCCAAGCCGCTAAAGACGGTAATCCTGACGGGATGACAGACCCGCTTATGGATGCGGTTATTAATCCTTTATATGAAGTTTACGGTATATTAGACCAAGCCCGCCAAAAGCGTGGTGCGCTGGATTTGGATTTACCAGAGCGTAAAATTATTATTGATGGTAACAATGACATGGTTGGTGTTGAGCGTCGTATCAGGCTCGATGCCCATAAATTGATTGAAGAGTTTATGGTATTAACCAATGTCGCTGCGGCCAAAGCGTTGGAAGATAAGCATGCCCCTTGTGTGTACCGTATCCATGATAAACCTGATGCAGACCGTTTTGAATCTGTCCGTGAATTTGTTGAAGGCTTTGAGCTTGATTTTCCAAAAGGCCAAGTGATTAAACCAGCCGTTCTCAATGGTTTGCTAAAACAAGCTAAAGAGAAAGAAGGTATTTCCCATTTGATTAGCGAGGTTGTTTTAAGGGCGCAGTCGCAAGCCGTATATTCCCAAGATAATGTCGGTCATTTTGGTTTGGCGCTGACACATTATGCGCATTTTACTTCTCCGATCAGGCGTTATGCTGATTTATTGGTTCATCGTTCTATGGCACGGGCTTATGGTCTAGGTGAGGGCGGTTTATCCAAAGAGGAAGAGGTGCGTTTGGCTGAAATGGCTGACCATATCTCAACTACAGAGCGTACCTCTATGCAGGCAGAGCGTGCTTCTGTTGACCGCTTCACAGCCAGCTTTTTGCAATCTCAGTTGGGGGCAGAATTTGAAGGTCGTATTAGTGGTGTAACAAAATTTGCGATGTTTGTGACGCTTACAGAAAGTGGTGCGGACGGGATCATCCCGATGCGTTCATTGAAAGACGATTATTATATCCATGATGAAAAAAGCCATGCCTTGGTCGGTAAGCGCTCTGGTAAAATCTTTCGTCTGGGTGCGCCTATTCGTGTGCGTTTAGTCGATGCGGATGGCATGACAGGTTCAACAGTTTTAGAGGTTGTGGGTAATCAAGGTGCCGATATTCCAGGCTATACACCGAAGCCAGGGGCGATGCGCTTCAAAAAAGATCATGGCTACGGTAAAAAGAAGAGCGATCGTTCGGGTAAAAAAAGTCAGTCTTGGAAAAAGGGCGGCAAGAAGAAAAAGAAAACCACGCCAAAGCATAAAAGGAAATAGCTTAAAGCGTTTTCTTTAAGCGTTCTATCTCGGCAGGGATATCAGCAAAGGCTTTTTCGATTTGTGGGATAAATTTATCGTAGGCACGATTATGTTCTGCGGCATCTTGTGCATCAGACGCTAAATCTCCTAAAATCATACAACAAGCCGAACGTGCCGAGCCTTTAAGGCTATGGGCTATTTCACCGACTTGATGGGTGTCTTTAGCTTCATTGGCGGTAATGAGCTTTTCAATGACAGGTTTTGTCATCTCAACAAACATACGGATCATGTTAAGGCTATCCAGATCAAAAGCACCTAATTGGTTTTTCATCGCAACCGTATCAATGATTGGTTTATTTGTTGAAGTAGGGTTTTCTTCTTCTAAGGCTTCAATATTTTTTTCTTCCGATAAGATACCCCAACGCATCAGGAGACGACGGAATTGACCAAGACTGACGGGCTTTAAAAGACATTCGTCAAAGCCTTCAACAAGATAGGCTTGGCGCTGCGCCATTTGCACATCGGCAGTTAAAACAATGATGGGTGTATGAAGATCAGTACCTTTTTCTTTATCACGAATAGTCTTTACCACTTCGTAGCCGTCAACGGCTGGCATATGAAGGTCAGTCATTAAAATACCGTATTTACCTGTGGCCATTGCTTTGAGTGCTTCTGCGCCATCTTCTACAAAGTCAGCCTCAACGCCTAATAATTCTAGTTGTCTCCGCAAAACATCTTGAACGCTCAATGTGTCTTCAGCGATGAGCAGTCTTTGTGGTCCATCCACAATGTGTTTGCTGGCATGGCTTGACGCAGCTTCAACAGCTTCGCCAAGACCTGCTCGGCTGGCAGGTTTTACTAGATAGGTGGCCCCCATCGCTTTACAGGCATGTTGTAAGCCGTAATCATCACGGACAGTGTACATAACTTGTCCCATAAAAGGGCGGATCTCTGATAGTTCTTTTAAAAGATCAATGCCTAAGCCATCGGGTAGACCTTGGTCAATAACCGCCACATCAAAGGGGCGTCGCTTGGCCATGGCTAGGCCTTCTTTATATGTGGTGACAAGGGTTACCTCTGCACCCATTGAACGCAGTGAATTGACGATTTCTTTACCGCCTTGTGGGTGGTCTTCTACAGACAAAACAGCAATGCCATCAAGATTAGGGAGTTCAACACTTGTTTGATCTGTCCCTACAATATATGTCGGTATCTCAAACCAGAATGTGGAGCCTTTCCCTGGTGTGCTATCCACACCAATGACGCCGTTCATAACCTCAACCAATTTTTTACAGATTGATAGACCTAGGCCTGTTCCACCAAATTTTCTGGCAGTAGAACTATCGGCTTGGACAAAAGGTTGAAAGAGTTTTGAACGTACTTCTTCTGACATCCCCATGCCTGTGTCTTCCACTTCAAAACGTAAGGCAACGCCGTCTTTGGGTGCATCAACGTGCTCAACATTTGTGTGGATACGGAGTTTTACGTGGCCTTTCTTTGTGAATTTTAGCGCATTGCTCATAAAATTCATCAATATCTGGCGCAGCCGTTTAGGGTCGCCTTTAATAACAAAAGGCACGTCTTCGCTAATTTCATCAATCATTGCGACATTTGGGCCATGTTTTTTAACACTCAGTGCTTCCAGCGTGCCGCGTGCCATAAGCCGTACGGGCACTTCAAAATCATCAATTTCCATTTTGTCAGCATCAAGCTTGGCAAGGTCTAAAATGTCATCAAGAATCTCTAACAGACCGCTGGCAGATTCGCGTGCGGTAGTGACCATATCCATGATTGATTGTTGCGGTTTTTCTTCGGCAATAAGCTCAAGCAAACCAAAAACGGATTGCATTGGGGTGCGAATTTCATGTGACATGGTGGCTAAGAAATTAGATTTCAGCTCAATCATTGCTTCGGCTTCATTGGCCGCTTCTTTGAATTTGGAGGTTGACTGCGCTAGCTCTGTAACATTAGACAAGAAAATTAACGTGGCTTTTTTTCCTGTGTAATCAATGTCTTGCAATGTAGGTTTGTATATTTGACCATTTATTTCAATTTGAGATTTTGTTTTGCACTGGCCTATGGTTAAGCCAGAGATGAGTTGACCAAGTTTTTGATCTTTTATGGCATTGGAAACTGCGATTTCAAGGAATAAGTCATTCGCATAAAGGCATGATTCGCTTTTATCTTTTGTGATAATTAAGCAAGGCAAAGGGATTTTGTCTAATAAATCAGGCTTATATGTCATTTCTGTAGTTTACCTCTTGTGATTCATGAAAGAAACCGTATTTTGTACCTTGAAGCCTTAAAGGAGAAACTATGTCACATAAAATTGCTGTTATCGGCGCTGCTAACCATATTGGTCGTGAGCTTTTAGCTGTTATCGAAGAAAGAAATGTAAAAACGGATGCGCTATATGCTGTGGATGTTATGGCTCAAACGGGGCAAGTGGTTACCTATGGTGAAGAGGGCGAGTTGCCTGTTGTGAAATTAGAAGGCTTTGATTTTTCTAAAACAAATATCGTTATTAATTTGGCAGGTACCAAAGTTTCTAAAGAGATTGCAATGAAAGTAAAAGCAGCGGGGGCTGTTTTTATTGATGGTTCTTCGGCTTTTAGAATGGATCCTGATGTGCCGCTTATCGTTTCAGATGTGAATGCGGCTGATATAGAGACTCATAATGGTATGATTGCGGTGCCTCATCCGGCGGTGGTTGGTTTAGCCGCTGCCCTTGCGCCAATTCATGCCAAAGCACAAATCAACCGCATTCATGCAACAATTTTGCAATCAGTATCAGCAGAAGGACAGCGGGCTATGGATGAATTGTTTAATCAAACACGTTCAATTTTTATGGCCAATCCTCTTCAGAACACAGAATTCCCGAAACAAATTGCTTTTAACCTATTGCCACAAACGAGTGCTTTTATGGATGATCGTGGCACAGAGGATGAATTCCAGATTAAAGGTGAAACGAAGAAAATTCTAAAAGGTAAAATGGGTATTACGATTAGCTCTGTCCGTGTACCCGTTTTTGTTGGGCATTCTGCGATGGTACATATTGATTGTGATAATGAAATCTCGGCGATGGAGGCGATTGAAGCATTGCGCCAAACACGTGGTATTACAGTGATTGATCTTGAGAATGAAGAACTTGAATATATGACACCAGAGGAAATAAACGGCGAAGATGACGTCTATGTTTCTCGTATCCGTGAAGATAGTGCTGGCGAGAATGGTCTATGTCTTTGGATATGCTTTGACAATATTCATAAAGGTATCGCACTTAATCTTGTGAATGTGTTGGAAAAACTTTGATAAAAAAAGCTTGCAAAGGCTTTGAAAAGTGGTCTATATAAGGCCACAACATAACCTTGCTGGTGTCATGGTGATATCAGCTACGCTCATAAGAGCATAACCAAAAGGAGAAAATACGATGGCATTTTACGAATGCGTCTTTATTGCTCGTCAGGAATTATCAACACAAGCTGTTGAAACACTGACAAAAGACCTACAAAAAATCATTACAGATAATGGTGGAAAAATTCATAAGACTGAAAACTGGGGTCTTAAATCTTTCGCATACCGCATCAACAAGCAGAAAAAAGGGCATTATGTTCTTATGGAACTTGATACACCACCAACAGCCTTGTTGGAAATGGAGCGTATCATGCGTTTCAATGAAGATGTTGTGCGTAGTTTAACAATTAAATTAGATGCTCTTTCTAAAGACGCATCAGTACAAAAAGTGGAGGCTGCGTAATGGCTTATAATAAAGATTCATCATCAAGAGACTCTTCATCTAGAGATTCATCTGATAAAAAATCATTTTTTAAACGTAGTAAATCTTGTCCGTTTTCTGGTGAAGATGCACCGAAAATTGACTGGAAAGACACACGTACTTTAGGTCGTTTTATTTCTGATGGCGGTAAAATGCTTCCATCACGTATTACGAATGTATCATTGAAGAAACAACGTAAATTAGCGCAAGCGATTAAACGTGCTCGTTTTATGGCGTTGCTTCCTTACGTAGCAAGAGAAGAGGACTAAACCATGTCTGTTCAAGTTATTTTATTAGAAAAAGTTGAAAACCTTGGTGTGATCGGAGATACAGTTTCTGTGAAACCTGGTTATGCACGTAATTTCCTTTTACCTCAGGGTAAGGCACTTCGTGCAACAAACGAAAACATTGCTTATTTTGAAAAAGAAAAAGCAGCGATTGAAAAAGTAAATGCTGAAAAGCGTAAAGAAGCTGAAAAAGTAGCGAAAAAACTTGAAGGTTTGACCGTTAATCTTATTCGTCAAGCGTCTGAGGGTGGTCAGCTTTACGGTGGTATCACAGCGACTGATATTGCTGAAGCTATTGCAACAAAAGATGTTTCTATTCGTCGTGGCCAAGTTGATCTAAATCAAAGCTTCAAATCAATTGGCTTGTTTTCTGTAAACATCGTTTTGCACCCAGAAGTTGTTGTACCTGTTCAGCTTAATATTGCTCGTTCTGAAGACGAGGCAGCTATTCAGCTTAAAACTGGTAAAGCACTTGTTGCTGCCGGTGATGTAACTGTTCAAGAAAAAACTGAGGAACTAGAAGAAAGCCTTCTTGATGATTCAGCCTTGAAAGCGAAAAAAGCAGCAGAAGAAGCAGAAGCGCAAGCGGCTGAAGAGCAAGCTGAAAAGGATGCTAAAGCAGCAGCAAAGAAAGCAGCGAAAGCTGAAGAAGAAGCGGCAGCAGCCGAGGCGACTGAAGAAACAGCTTCAGAAGAAGAGTAAGTTTCGTTCAATATTTAAAGATTTTAAAACCCCGACATTGTTCGGGGTTTTTTTATGGTGATTTCATCCCCGCTATTCACAGGGTGGCTGCAGGCATTTCTTGCGTTTTTTCAAAAGAACAGTATAGCTTTAAGATATGAATAAAGTTGTGAGTTTAAAAGAGGGCGCTTCTAAGGAAGATGACCAGTCGGTAGCAAAAAAATTACCGTATAATTTAGAAATAGAGCAAGCCCTGTTAGGGGCGATGTTGACCGATAACCAGTCAATTGAACGTGTCTCAGATGGCTTGAAGCCGCATCACTTTTATGCGGGGGCACATGCCCGTATTTATGAAGCCATTTTGAAATTGTATGAACGGGGGCAAACGGCATCTGCGCCTACATTAAAAAGCTATTTTGAAAAGGATGAAGATTTAGAAAAAGTCGGCGGCGCTGAGTATTTATTCGATTTGGCCGAACATGTTATTACCACAGTCAATGCCCCTGAATATGCTTCTGTACTAAGAGATTTGCATATGCGCCGTGAACTCATTCGCTTTGGGGATGGCACGATGTTGGAGGCGGCAAATTTAACCTTAGAAGTCAGTGCACAGGATTGTTTAGAAACAGCAGAATCGCAATTATTTAAATTGGCAGAAACTGGTGAAGCGCAAAAAGGCTTTGTGACTTTGCGTGACTCTGTGTTGGTGGCTATTGAACATGCTGAAAAAGCGTTTCAGGCCGAAGGCCAAGTCACTGGTGTCACTACAGGTCTACGTGATCTGGATAAAAAACTTGGCGGTCTGCAAGGCTCTGACCTTCTCATTTTGGCGGCACGTCCTTCTATGGGTAAAACAGCACTCGCCACAAAAATGGCTTATGAGGCAGCTAAAGCTTACGCAAAATCAGGTGGTAAAGAAGGTGCTGTTGTTGGTTTCTTCTCGCTGGAGATGTCTTCCGATCAGTTAGCGGGTCGTATTTTAGCTGATGTGTCGAATATCTCAGGTGATCGCATTCGCCGTGGCGATATCCAAGAGTCTGACTTTCAAAAATTTGTTTCAGCTAGTCGTGAGTTAAGTGCAGTACCACTTTATATCGATGACACACCAGGTTTAAGTATTGGTGCTGTAAGGGCACGTGCACGCCGTTTGAAACGTCAGCATAACCTTGGCATGATCGTGATTGACTATTTACAGCTCCTATCAGGCAGTGGGACGCAGCAATCACAGACCAGCCGTGTGAACGAGGTCTCTGAAATTACCCGTGGTCTCAAAGGTTTGGCCAAGGAATTACAGGTCCCCGTTGTGGCGCTATCGCAGCTTTCTCGTGCGGTGGAAAGTCGTGAGGATAAACGTCCACAGCTCTCAGACTTACGGGAATCTGGTTCGATTGAGCAAGATGCCGATGTTGTGATGTTTCTGTATCGTGAAGAATATTATCTATCTCGTTTGAAGCCTGACGAAGAACAGATTGAAAAATATGACGAATGGACAAAGAAGTTACAGCGGACAGCCAATAAGGCTGAGGTCATTGTTGCCAAGCAACGTCATGGTCCTATCGGTACAATTGAGACCTTCTTTGATGGTAACTACACACGCTTTACTGATTTAGACACGCACCATAGCGGGTAACACTTGCTTGTAGGCGGCGACGCACATACCATAATCACATGATAGCGTCTTGGTCATATATTTTGCCCATTATTATGCTTGGCATTTCAAATGTCTTTATGATGTTTGCATGGTATGGCCATTTAAAGTTCTCGCATCATGCTTTATGGATTGTTGTTATTGTCTCTTGGGGGATAGCGTTGTTTGAGTATTGTTTTGCTGTACCAGCAAACCGTATAGGATATCAAGTGTACACAGCAGCAGAACTCAAGACGATACAAGAGGTGGTGACATTAACTGTCTTTGTTGCTTTTTCAATTTTATATTTAGGTGAAAAAATAACTTTTCATCATATAGGCGGCTTCGTATTTATTGCGTTAGGTGCATATTTCATTTTTTCAGCTCCGAAAGGCGTATAAATGCTTACAAAAGAAAAACCACATGAGCTTTTTGTCCTATTAATTCTTAACGTTGCGGTGATGCTGTGGGGTTTTTCTGGTTTGTTTGGCAAGGTGGTTGAAGCTGATGCGTATAATCTGACTTTTTGGCGGATGGCGATTGCTTGTATTGCTTTGGCAGGGGTGTATTTTTATCGGCATGGCATTGGCGCAATTCAATGGAATAAACATCTCGCATGGAAAAATATAGTATGCGGTATTTTATTAGCCGTTCATTGGGTCGCCTTTTTTAAAGTAATACAGATGTCGACAATTGCCATGGCTATTATATTTCATGCCAGTTTTGTGTTCTTAGTGGCGGTGGTGGAGCCGTTCATTGTTAAAGAAAAACCACGTATGAGAACGGTTTTAGTAGCCGTTTTTGGCACATTGGCTCTTATTATTACAATGGCGTTTCATGTTGGCACCATACAGCCCTTGATTTGGGTCTACGGTGTGGCTGTCTCAGCAGGATATGCTGCGCTTGCTTTACTTAACCGCACAATCTTAATTGAAGAAGATACGCTTGATTGTATGACCGCCCAATTCTTCTACGGTGCTTTATTGCTACTTCCTCTAGGTTTAACAGGCGTTACGTCTTTCTTTGATTTATCTATGATTTCCTTTGGCAAGTTATTGATATTGGGCGTGCTGACGACCGCCGTTGGGCATTCGATTTACTTTTGGTCATTACGGCATGTAAGTGCAACAAAGGCCAGTGTGTTGACAATGATGGAGCCAGCTTATGCTATTTTATTTGCCGTGTTGATTTTAGGTGAGTATCCAGATCAAGCCATGTTTATTGGTGCCGTTATTGTAGTGTTGTGCGCTGTCACCATAGCGTTTACGACAGTGGCAAAAGCACTCAAGGAAGATGAAAGCCTATAGGGCTAATCTGTCAGATCGTTCCAAAGCTCTTTCATTTTATTGACGAAAGCACTTGATTTTGGTGAGTTTGGCGAGTTTTTCGGATCATCAAACTGTTTCATAAAGTCAGCCTGCTTCTTATTCAAATTGACAGGTGTTTCAACGAATATCTCGATATACATATCGCCTCGAGCGGATGAGCGTAAGATGCTCATACCTTTGCCACGCAGGCGGAATTGTTGACCTGTTTGTGTACCAGCAGGAATTTTCACCGATGATTTTTTACCTTCAATGGTTGGGACCTCAATCGTACCACCAAGAGCGGCTGTTGAAACGGGTACCGGCACACGGCAATATAAATGCGGGCCTTCTCTTTCAAAGAAGTCATTTTGTTTAATGTTGATAACAACATAAAGATCGCCGGATGGGCCACCTTTTAAGCCTGCTTCACCCTCACCAGGTAAACGAATGCGACGGCCATCTTCAACCCCTGCAGGGATGGAGACTTTAAGCATTTTTTCTTTTTGGACACGGCCTTGGCCATGGCAAGTACTACATTTTTCTTTAATTATTTGACCTGCACCATTACAGACATGACAGGTGCGCTCAATAGTGAAGAAACCTTGCTGAGCACGGACACGGCCTGCACCACCACAAGTCCCACATGTCTCAGGTTTTGTGCCTGGTTTTGCGCCAGAGCCTGAGCAAGTATCACATTTTTCGGCACGTGGTACCTTGATGGTGATATCTTTGCCATTATAGGCGTCTTCTAACGTCACAGAAGTTGACATCTGTAAATCAGACCCACGCATAGCGCCGCCACGACTTGCGCCACCGAAACCACCACGAGCGCCACCGCCGCCGAACATTTCCTCAAAGATGTCACCGAAATCAGCAAAACCAGCACCACCTGCGCCGCCACCAAAGCCGCCAGCACCACCGCCCATGCCGCCATGTTCAAATGCGCCATGGCCATAACGGTCATAAGCTGCTTTTTTCTGTTCGTCTTTTAAGACATCATAAGCTTCATTAGCTTCTTTGAATTTTGCTTCAGCTGTTTTATCGTCTTTGTTGCGGTCAGGGTGAAACTCCATCGCTTTTTTACGATAGGCCTTTTTAAGCTCGTCTGCTGTGGCGTTTTTAGACACGCCTAATACATCGTAATAATCTCTTTTTGCCATTATGGTTTCTTTAAACTCTTTTTGTAATTGGAAGAAGAAGGGGAGGGCAAAAGCCCTCCCGCATTATTTAGTGATTAAGAAGCTTTCTTGCCTTTTTTCTTATCATCTGCTTCGTCATCGACATCTTCAAATTCAGCATCGACAACTTCAGCGTCTTGCACTTCATCTTCTGGTGCTTCAGGATTTTCAGCGCCTTCAGCAGCCGCTTCTTCCTGTGCTTTACGATAAGCCAATTCACCAAGTTTCATGGCAGCCTGAGACAATTCTTCTGTCTTCGCCTTGATCTCTTCAGCATCATCACCTTCAAGTGCTGTTTTAAGTTCAGCAATAGCTGATTCAACAGTGTCTTTGTCCTCAGCAGGTACTTGATCGCCGAGATCTTTGATCGTTTTCTCTGTAGAGTGGATCATGCTTTCAGCATTGTTTTTGGCTTCAACATTGGCACGACGCTCTTTATCTGTCTCAGCGTTCGCTTCAGCATCTTTGACCATTTGCTCGATATCGGCATCAGATAGTCCACCAGATGCTTGAATGCGGATTTGTTGTTCCTTATTCGTCGCTTTATCTTTGGCTGTCACATGCACGATACCATTGGCATCAATGTCAAAAGTCACCTCAATTTGTGGAACACCACGTGGTGCTGCAGGAATACCAACAAGATCAAACTGACCAAGTGGTTTATTGTCTGCGGCCATTTCACGCTCTCCTTGGAAGACACGGATTGTCACCGCACCTTGATTGTCCTCGGCTGTCGAGAATGTTTGAGACTTCTTGGTTGGGATGGTTGTATTACGCTCAATCAATCGCGTGAATACCCCGCCCAGTGTTTCAATACCAAGCGATAGAGGTGTCACATCAAGAAGCAGAACGTCTTTCACGTCACCTTGTAGAACGCCACCTTGGATCGCCGCACCATCGGCAACAACTTCATCAGGGTTCACACCTTTATGTGGTTCTTTACCAAAGAATTCTTTTACAGTTTCGATGATCTTTGGCATACGTGTCATACCACCAACAAGAACGATATCGTCAATGTCAGCCGCTTTAACGCCAGCATCTTTCAGGGCAGCCTTCATTGGTGCGATTGTGCGTTTCACCAAATCTTCAACTAGGCTTTCAAGTTTCGCACGAGATAGCTTCACGTTTAAGTGCTTAGGACCAGATTGGTCGGCTGTGATAAACGGCAAGTTGATCTCAGTTTGAGCGGTAGATGACAATTCAATCTTGGCTTTTTCCGCCGCTTCTTTTAAGCGTTGTAGTGCCATTTTGTCATTACGTAGATCAATGCTGTCAGATTTTTTGAACTCATCAGCAAGATAGTCAATGATACGGTCATCAAAGTCTTCACCACCAAGGAATGTATCACCATTGGTCGATTTTACTTCAAAAACACCATCGCCAATTTCCAAGATAGATACATCGAATGTACCACCACCAAGGTCATATACAGCAATAACGCCGTGATCTTTTTTATCTAAACCATAAGCAAGAGCTGCGGCTGTTGGCTCGTTGATAATACGTTCAACTTCCAAACCAGCAATTTTACCAGCATCTTTGGTTGCTTGACGTTGTGAGTCGTTAAAATACGCAGGCACTGTAATAACAGCCTTGGTTACTTTTTCACCAAGATGTGCTTCTGCTGTTTCTTTCATTTTCTTCAAGACCATGGCAGAAATCTGAGATGGTGCATATTTTTCACCATCAATTTCGACCCATGCATCGCCATTATCACCTTCAACGATGTTGAATGGTGCATTGTCTTTCATTTTTTGCACTTCGGCATCTTTGAATCGGCGGCCAATAAGGCGCTTAATACCATAGAGTGTTTTTGTTGGATTTGTTACAGCCTGACGTTTTGCTGGTTGTCCAACAATACGTTCACCATCATCTGTAAAGGCTATAATAGAAGGGGTTGTACGCGCACCTTCAGCGTTTTCGATTACTTTGGGTTTGTCACCATCCATTAATGCTACGCATGAGTTGGTGGTTCCGAGGTCAATACCAATAACTTTAGACATGTTAATACTCCTTATCTAAGCAAGTTTTTATTATGTGGCCTTACATTTAAGCACCACGTTGTTTATTGAGGTTAAAATAACACTCCATCAGGCAATGTCTAGCTTTTTTCCTCATTATTTAAGGTATAATGCACACAGCCAGATGTCAAGGAATATTTTCCTATATTAAGCCTTTTCATCCACATGTGTAGCAGAGGGTGCCGCAGGGGCTTTTGATACACCAACACGGGCAGGGCGCAAAAGACGGTCATTGAGCACATAGCCTGGATCAATCAGTTGGATAATCTCACCTGGGGCTTTTCCAGGGATTTCGCTCTCAAACATTGCTTCGTGAAAATTAGGGTCAAACTTGCCTTCTGTTGGGGCAATTTTTGTCACACCATGTGTTTCAAAAACCTTTAAGAGCGCTTTATCTGTGGCTTCGATGCCAAGTACGATATTTTTAACAAGCTCAGAGCTTTCTTTTTGATCTTCGGGAATGGCGGCCAATGCACGTTGCATATTGTCTGATACATCGAGCAAATCACGGGCGAATTTTGCGATCGCAAATTTAGACGCATCAATTCGGTCACGCTCTGCACGCTTTCTTGTGTTTTCCGCTTCAGCCAAAGCACGTAATGCTTTGTCTTTCATCTCATTATGAGCGGCTTCCAGCTCAATAATACGTGTTTGTAGCACAGATACATCTTCTTCGGAGAGGCTCTCTGAAGGTGTTTGTTCTTCAACATTTGTTTCTACTGGTTCTTCGTCAGGTATATTTTGTTCTTCATTCATAGCTTCTTATGTAACCATTTTATTTATTTTTTCAAGGTATAAACACGATTTGATTTATTCGCAAAATGTAGATTATAGCCTTGCTGCTCAATGAGGGCATAGATATCGCTCTCCCAGCGCTCTGGCGCATTCTCAATGAGAATAAGTTTTGGTAGTCGGCTTTTGGGGGCATGGGCAAAGAAAGATGTAAGCACTGTTTCTTCTGCCCCTTCTAAATCAAGCTTTATTGCATCGGCTTGTTTCATGTTTTGCGTGTCCATAATGCTCAGGAGTGTTTGGCATTTCACGTCAATTTTTTCGCCGTCACCTTGGGCATGTATGATGCTATTCTCACCACGGTTTTTCGGGTTAATGTTTAAAGTAATCGTACCGTCTGTATCACTGACTGCCATATTAAATGCTTGAATGTCCAAGTTGTTATTATCAATGTTGAATCGTAGGCGTTGATAGATATAAGGGTCTGCCTCTATCGCAATTATTTTAGTGTTCGGCAGTTTAAGGCTTGCCATGAAAAGGCTATAGAGGCCAACATTTGCGCCTAAATCAATAAAGTTAAAATCTTTGCCTTTAGCACGTGCAGCTGTTTCTAAAACATGGCGTTCTTCGGGGTCGAACATTTGCGGCAAGCACACAACACGTTTTTCGCATTTATTATCATAGCCGTGCAGACGAAGATTTAGGCCAAAAACATCTGTATCGATAGGCAAACGATTTTTGCCGTGAACGAGTTTGCGCAAAGTAAAGCCAAGACGCTTTCCAAACCAATTATTTGGCAATGTACGGGTTAGGCCTATTACTGATTGCTTGAGCGCATTTGGCTTATAGCTGCCGTATTGAGTGTTCATTTCTTGCATATTACCCCATTAATTTCGTCATAACTTTGGCTGTGTAATCTACAATAGGGATCAGACGGCCATAGTTTAATCTGGTTGGGCCAATCACGCCTATTGCGCCAATGACTTTTTCTTCTGTGTTTTTATACGGAGAAATAATCATAGACAAGCCATCATGTGAAAAAGCATCATTTTCAGTGCCGATAAATATTTGCACGCCTTGGGCATTTTGTGTTTGCTGCAAAATACGCATCATGCTCTCTTTTTCTTCTAAGGCACTGAATATTTTGCGTACTTTTTCCAAATCTTCCATGGCTTTAATGTTATTAAGCAGATTACGCTGACCACGAACGATTAAGTGCATGTCATCATCGCCTGTTTTAAGCGCAAGGCCTTGTTTGACGAGATCGCTGCTCAAGGAATCTAGTTGTGCTTTCTGCGCTTCAATTTCATCCAATATTGTGCTGCGGACATCGTCTAATGTTTTGCCTGCAATATGATTGTTTAGATAATTTGTTGCGGAAATAAGGGCCGTGGCTGGTGTATCAATGGTGGTTTCTAATACACGATTCTCAACCATACCATCTTGTGAGACCATCACGGCTAGAACACGTCCAGGGCCGAGTGGTACAAACTGTACTTGTTTCAATGGTTTGTTGGCTTTTGGTGCAACAACAAGACCTGTACATTGTGATAGGCCTGATAGAGTAGTTGTGGCTTGTTCATACATTTCACGCATTGAGCGTCCACTGGCCGAACATTCTGCTTTAATAGCTTCTCGCTCCTCTTTGCTTAAAGCGCCTAATTCCATGAGGCCGTCAACATAAAACCTTAGACCTGTTTGCGAAGGCAGGCGACCAGCGGATTTATGCGGTGATAAAACAAGGCCAAGCTCTTCAAGATCGGCCATAACATTACGGATCGTTGCAGGTGATAGATCTAACCCCGCAATACGGGAAAGCGTGCGAGAGCCTACAGGTTCACCTGTTTGCATATAGCTTGTCACGATGGTTTCAAAAATCGCCCGTGATCGGCTATCTAATTCTTTAAAGAGGGTCGATGACATGGATAAGAATATAGCGGCCCAGGGCTTTATTGACAATTCTTCTTTATACGGCCATTCTGCCCAGCATAAATAAATTTAAGAAAGATGAAATAATGACAAGACCTTCAGGCCGTAAGCCAGACCAAATGCGTGATGTGACAATTGAAACGGGTGTAAATATGCACGCAGAAGGTTCATGCCTTATCAAGTTTGGTAATACACATGTTTTGTGCACAGCCTCAGTAGATAAATCAGTGCCAGGGTGGATGCGCAATACAGGTAAGGGCTGGGTAACGGCTGAATATGGTATGTTGCCACGCTCAACAGGCGATCGGATTGACCGTGAAGCAGCCCGCGGCAAACAATCTGGCCGTACACAAGAAATTCAACGTTTGATTGGGCGGGCTTTACGTGCGGTTGTTGATATGGAGAAAATGGGTGAATGTCAGATTAAGGTTGATTGTGATGTAATCCAAGCGGATGGTGGCACACGGACGGCTTCTATTACAGGTGGTTTTGTGGCTCTGATGTTGGCATTCCAACATATGCAAAAAATTGGCATGATTACAGAAATTCCAGTGACTGAATTTGTGTCAGCCGTTTCATGCGGCATTTATCAAGGTGTTTGTGTGTCTGATCTTGATTATGCCGAAGATTCAACAGCAGAAGCAGATACGAATTTTGTTATCACAGAAAGCTTAGGTGTTGTTGAAGTGCAGGGTACAGCTGAAGATAAGCCGTTCTCACGGGCACAACTTAATGAGCTGATGGATTTGGCCGAGAAATCTGTCAAAGAGTTAACAGTGATTCAAAAGGCTGCTTTAGGGTTGTAAATCATGCGTAAATTAACGAGCAATAAACTTGTTTTGGCTAGCCATAATAAGGGCAAGCTGGAAGAGTTTTCTGCGTTGTTTAAACCCTATGATATTGAGGTTGTATTGGCCGGTGATTTAGGACTGCCCGAGCCAGAAGAAACTGGCGTAACCTTTGAAGAAAATGCGGTTTTGAAAGCGAAAGCAGCTTCATTGGCGACTGATTTACCTGCTCTGGCCGATGATAGCGGTTTATGTGTAAATGCCCTTGATGGTGCACCAGGTGTCTATTCTGCTCGTTATGCCATCAATCCAACCACCAACCAACGTGATTTTGAGTACGGTATGGAAAAGCTGCACAAAGAGATTGGTGAGAATGCCGATCGCTCAGCCTATTTTGTCTCGGTATTGGCCCTTGTTTGGCCAGATGGACATGTTGAAACGGTTGAAGGGCGTTGTGTGGGCGATATCATTTGGCCGCCTCGTCATGGCCAAGGCGGGTTTGGGTATGACCCCTGTTTTCAGCCGTTAGGGCATGATAAAACTTTTGCAGAAGATGCTGTGTATAAAGAAAAAGTGGCGCATCGTCATAAGGCTTTCGCAGAATTGATAGAGCAATGCCTGCCCCTTTAGCTGTTTATATTCATTGGCCATTTTGCAAAAAGAAGTGCCCTTATTGTGATTTTAATTCACATGTTCGGGATAACGTCGATCACGAAGCATGGGCGGCAGCTTTTGAGCAAGAGATAGCGCATTTTGCTAAGGACCTGCCGAACAGGCAAGTGACGTCTGTATTCTTTGGCGGTGGCACACCGTCTCTGATGATGCCGAAAACAATACAGAGATGCTTGAAAGCGCTTCAAAAACAATGGTCTATGGCGGATAATTGTGAGGTAACATTAGAAGCTAATCCCACTTCATCAGAGGCTGACAAGTTTAAAGCATTTAAACAAGCAGGTATAAACCGCTTATCTATTGGTGTTCAGTCCCTTGATAACAAGGTGTTACAATTTCTAGGGCGTGAGCATTCGGCAGAAGAGGCAATAAAAGTGATTGAAATGGCTTCAACTATTTTCGCACGTAGTTCATTTGATCTTATCTATGGTAGACCAGAGCAAAGTCCGGAAAGCTGGGCAAAAGAATTGCGCCAGGCCCTAAGTTTTAATCCAGATCATATTTCTGTCTATCAATTAACGATTGAGCAGGGGACAGAATTTTTTACGCGCGCAAAACGTGGCGACTTCATCATGCCTAATAAGGATTTAGAAGCCCATTTTTATGAAGTGACACAAGAGATTTTAGCGGAGGCAGGTTTACCAGCTTATGAAATATCTAATCACGCCAAGAAGGGACAAGAAAGTCGTCATAATTTGGCGTATTGGCGATATGAAGATTATGTCGGCGTTGGTGCAGGCGCACATGGTCGCTATAAAAGGCAGGATGGTACCCGTATTTCAACACGGGCGCACAAAGCACCAGAAGTATGGCTGGAGCGCGTTCAGCAACACGGCCATTCACAAGTTACAGAAGAAACAATCACCAATGAAGATGCTTTTGAAGAAATGCTTATGATGGGATTGCGTCTTATTAGTGGTGTTGGCTTTGACGATATTTATAATAAAACGGGTATTCACTTTACACAAAAAATAGATCCTCGAAAATTACTTCAACTTTCAGATGAAGGGTACATAAATTATACGGATCAGCATATCCAATGTACGGAAAGCGGTCTTAAGACGCTCGATAGTTTGCTCGTTTATTTACTGGGTTGAGTAGTGGTAGGCGTCGTTTCATCTAACGGCGCATTTAGGCTTTGCAGCGTTGCAATGGCAGGCATTGCCAGTGCCATTAACATCTGAATATTCATATTATTCATCATCACTTGCCCATCTTCACCAAGTTGGAAACGGAACGTCATTTTGGGCGCACCATCGGCTGTCGTACTTTTTAGGCCTAGGTTTTCAATGACGCTTAATCCTATTTGTAAACTTTGTTCAGCATTTACAGTATCTGCACTTTTAGCTTGTTCGAAGAGTAGCTTTTTAAAATTATCAAAATTAATGAAATTTAAATCTAGTAGACCTGTCCCGCCAGCCGCTGTCGGTGCAGCTTTAGCATCAAGGCGCAGGCCAATACCAAAGGCATCTTTTTTGTCGGCATCTAGTTGTGCAACTAATTGTGTATTACGTGTGGCTGCCGCTTGTTTTAAGACTGTAAGCTTTTGTTCTTTTTCTTGCTTTATTTGCGCAGAAATAAGCGCAGTCGATGTTTGATTGCTGTTTGGATATTGTCCCATTAAGTTTTGAAAATATGCTTCTTTGAGGCTAGCGCGTAATAGATCAGTTACTTCCTTGTAGGGCATATCTTTTAGTAGGTAAGACGCTTTGATAAAATCAGGCACCACTTGTCCATTAGATGATTGAATGCCTGTTATGGCAAAATTCCCCACAAGATCGCCTGAATTGCTTGCGTTATCTTGGGTTAGGCCTTGATCGAATAAAAGGCGATTGATTGTTATAGATTTGTCTAGTTTCTGTGCATCAACGCTTGCCTCGGCTATGTGAACTTTTTGCATATCAATCTTGAGATTACGGCCTTTGGCAAAATTACCAATGTAATGAGCAAAAAGCGTTTCAAGGCGTGTTATGTCTTCATCGTTCATGTTGAAGTCAGGTGATGCTTTTCGGGTGTTCCACTGAGATAAAAGGTTTTTTTGTTCTTCGAAGTAAGCAAAGTTCGGTGTATCGAGGCTGCTTTCAATCAATATTTCATCAGCATTCATTGTTGTATTGCGTTGAAAGTCAATGGCGCTGACTTGAGAGAATTTTGCAAAAAATGAGGTGAAGATATTGGCTTTTTCATGCCATAGAATATTGACATTCTGGGTCGGAAGATGAACTTCCATAACAGGTTGTCCCAAACCGTTGCTAAAGCGAATAGGTGTAGCAAGAGCCATACGCAGTTCCCATATATTATCTTTGGCGGTTTCTGTGGCGTTTATGGAAGTGATGCCCAAATCAATGATAATTTTATCTGCGGTGATTATCTTTAAGTTAGGTAAAGTTATTGCAAAAAAGCCATTACCGTCCTCAACTAATAATGGTCCTTGTCTTTTAATAGAAATTCCTTGGAGAATGGCTTTGTCTTGCATGTTTTGTAGGGCTGACTCGGCCATGGCCTGTACCTCAGTCGCTGTTTTTGCCTGTGCAGGAGAAATAAAAAATGAGCAGATAACGCTTAATAATAAAAATAATTTCATGCTGTTAAATTAGATCAATTGAAAACAAATGCAAAGAGAAGTTGTCAAAGCGCATATTTTCTCGTAAAAACGTCAGTTATGACAGTTTACGACAATAATCAATTTAGCCTAAACGATAAGGGCGAGATATTTTGGCAGGCTTTAGCGAATAACCCAATGCCTGGGGTTATGGTGGCAAAGCTCACCAAAGGTGAGACTCTTTTGAAGCCTGCAGTTACTCTGCTTGAGCCGTCTGAAGAAGGGCAGGAGAAAATAGCTGAATGGCTTGAAAGTCATATCGAAGAGAAATTAAAACCGCTCATGCAATTGCATGATGACAATCTCGAAGAAGCGCCAAAACAAATTGCAACCGCTTTATATGAAGCGATGGGCGTGGTTCCAAGAGCTGAGTTGGAAGATGTTATTAGTAAACTTGAAGAGCAAGGGCGTGCGCAGCTTCGTTTTAAAAAGATCCGTTTAGGGCCGATTTTGGCCTTTATGCCAGAACTAAACAAACCTGCGCCGATTAAGCTTCGTACAATTTTGTGGGGTGTGTGGCATGGTCAAAGCTTGCCGATTACCATTCCTTCTGACGGCGTGGTCTCTCAAGTCATTACAGATAAAGACATTGATAAAGATTTGTATCAAGCGATTGGCTATCCAGTTTACGGCCCGCGTGCGGTAAGAATTGATATGCTTGATCGTGTAGTGGTTGATTTGTATGACAGTTCCAAAGATTGGAAGTTTCAGGCTAAACATCAGTACTGTGAGTGGTTAGGCTGCACGATTGATGATTTATATTTAGTATTGGAAGCAATGGGGCATGAACGCATTCAATCTGAGGTGCCAGTAGAAGAGGGTGCGTCAGCACAGCTTGATTGGTTTAATTTGCGTCGTGGTAAAATGTCAGGCGAAGCAAAGGAGAAAAAAGTCTTTGTTAAAAAAGATAAGCCAAAAGCCGCAGCGAAGCTAAAATCTAAAAAACCATCGAAGCCATCAAAGCCAAAAGGTCCTGTAACGCATAGCTTTACGGTAAAAGGCGATCAAAAAGATCAGTCAAGTAGTCCATTTGCTGTATTGGAAAGTTTAAAGAAAAAGTGATGCGCTTTTTCCTTTTTCTGCTCTGTAGTTTCTTCTTTTCTTTTTCAGCACAGGCGCAAATGACAGGCGAGCGTCTGTATTATTTGTGTTCAGGTGCTTTGCCAGAAGATACAGCCGCATGCCAAGGCTATTTAGCAGGGATTATTGATTATAATACTATCCTAAGATCAGTCGATATGACACCAGGCGTTGATTTTTGTGTGCCTAAAACTGTGCCAGCGGAACAATTGCAATTAGATGTTGTAACCTATTTCAAGCAAAACAAGCAGCATGCTGAGTTTTTAGCATCTCCGGCGATTGCATTGGCTTTTTCAAAGCTCTATCCTTGCCCTTAATCATCAAAAGAGGCACGAAATAAGAAGCGTTGTTCTATTACATTAACTCGAGATTGCGTCTTGCCAAGGTCTTTTTCAATATGGCCTAGACGGGCTTCTAGTACAGACATTTTTAGAAGTTGCGTGTAAAGTTGCTCTAGTTTCTTTTCTAGCTTTTCAACTTCTCCTTTGATTGAACTTAATGTAGCACGCATCACAGCGGCGTTCACAGCAATCATAATGATAAAGGCGATAACGCTCGGGGTGCTCAAATCTTTGAGGTCTAGAAAATCCATAAATATAAGGTCTTTCGGGGAAATATAGGCGGATTTCGCCTGTTTATGAATATATTCCTAGCATAAGTAAGAAAAAATGTAAAGTTTTTTGGAACTTATCGTGACTTTTAGATGTTGGTTAAGTGTTAGAAGTTAAAAAAATAAGTTGAATTATTAACAAAAGGTTAATTTCTTTTGATTCGTTTTAAATTTTAGTGTAGGATGCGATCCATGAATGTAATAGGACAATATTTTGCTAGCGACGTGAAAAGCACAAAAACACGTGTAAGAAGCAAAGACAGAATTGACAGTTTCGACCAAGCTACTTGGGACGATTATGATGTCCGTACACAAAGACGTTTGCAATTAGAGAAACGTCTTGCAGCGTTGCGTGCTAATGAACAAGACATTCATACACCTGTTTTTAAAAGCAGCACGCCCATCTCAAATTGGATTGGTGTTATGGCGACGGATCAGGATAACCAGGCAGCAAAAGCACGAGCGGCTTCTGATGCTTATCTAAAAAGATCTCACTAATTAATTAAAATTTTCTATTTAATGTAAAGTTTAGTAGCTGTGTCATGTATGTTTTGACAGCAGTATCAGGAAATACATCAAGATTGGTGATTGCTTGATCGTAATAGCCTTGGGCTATCTCCTTAGATCGTGTGATGGCATCATATTTCTCTATAATATTAAGCGCCTTATTAAAGTCCGTTTGTTTATCTGAAGGCGTTTTAAATACGCTCTCGAAGAAGGCTTTTTCTTCTTTGCTCGCTTGCTCATACGCTAGATAGATTGGCAATGTAACTTTGCCTTCACGGAAGTCATCACCGGCTTTTTTGCCAGTTACTGTCTCATCACCTGCGTAATCAATTAAATCATCAATAATTTGGAAAACCATACCCAGATTAAGCCCAAAATCATGGGCTGCTTTTTGTTGTTGTTGGCTAGCATCACCAACAAGTGCGCCACTTTCACAGGCTGCTGCAAAAAGAGCGGCTGTTTTACCTTCTATGACCTTAAAATAGGTGGATAAAGGTGTGTCTAGTTTGCCGAGAATAGAGAGTTGTAAGACTTCACCTTCAGCAATAATGGCTGACGCATCAGCGAGAATTTTGAGCGCATGAATATTTTGTGTTCGTACCATTAATTGAAAAGCACGAGAGAATAAAAAATCACCAACTAGGATCGGTGCTTGGTTGCCAAAAACACTATTACTTGAAGGGTTTCCACGGCGTTGTTCGCTTTCATCAACAACGTCATCATGTAATAGCGTGGCTGTATGGATGCACTCAACAGCGGCAGCGAGTAAATGGCTATTCTCTGTAACATTGCCGCATAATGCAGAGCCAGCTAATGTCAAAAGAGGGCGGACACGTTTACCACCAGCGGCAATTAAATAGCTAGCGATCTGCTTTACCAATGCAACGTCAGATTCCATGCTGTCTAAAATGAGTGTGTTTACAGCCAACATATCTTCTGAAAAATACTGTGACATATCTTCTAAAGGCGAAGAGGTGAGGTTTTCTTGGCTCTGTGTAAGAGGTGCTTGCATGGCTTATTATTACAACGTCAAATCTTATGCAGCAAGCTTTATCGGCGCATATACGTTGCAATATGTGGTGTGCGGCCGATTGCAGGTTCTGGAGCTGTATGAAATGCCATAATGGTTGAATTTATGCCCTCTAAAGCACTAATAACCCGATGCGCACGTTTAGGGTCATAGTCTAATGTCTCTTCATCCATGTAGAGAAGGCGATTGATTTCAAGTTGAATTGAGTGTACGCCATTTTCTGGATCACCATGTACACTGACAATTTGTCCGCCTTTAAAGCATTTATTTACAGCGACGGTGAAACCTGCGAGTTGTAAATGGACAGTAATTTCACCTACAAGGTTGTCACAAGCAGTTTTTTCTCCAGTATCTCTGGATTGATAGCCAATTTCAAAATCAACATGCCTGCCATTTAATTTTGGTGCTGCCCAATTTTGCATTGAATGACAGTTAATATGATAACAAGCGCCATGTAAGGCTCTTTTTATTGCTATGATTTCTTCTAATTTTTCGTGATAGGGGTTATAAAAGTTACTCAATCGACGTTCTAGCTCACTTTGAGGTAGTTTTCCATTATACATGGTGTGCGCTCTTTGAAAATGGTCTCTTACAGTAACTGCTATAAGTCCGTATCCAGCACGAACATGGCCATCATTAGGGCGTGTTATGAATTTCTTTTTGTCTAAGTCAAGAAATTGATCGGCGCTAATCTGTCGTATGGAGCGATTAGGGTCGATCAAATCACGTGGAAAGTTAGCCAATAATACATCTGCACCTTTGGCCGGTAAATCTGCGAGTAATAAATCAACCCATCGATCCTCTGAATAAGCCGCAATTTTCTCATCAAGCGTTAAGTAGCCATTAAATAATGAATAGTCCCGTCCGCTATGAGGTGAATCCATAAATACAGGCGTATTCAGACCTGTTGAGCGGTACAGTGTAAAAGCTGCTGTCTTTTCTGAAGCGGAACGATTAAAATCCATAGGCGTTTATAAAAGAATGGATAACAAAAATCAAACTTTATGTTAAGTAAAAATACATTAGATCACACACTGCTCAATGGCCATGTAAAAATTAAACAGTTAGAGCATGGCTTTCATGTTGCTATTGATACTGTATTAGCTGCGGCTGCTGTTCCGAACCAATCTAAAGCAAAGATTGCTGATTTAGGTGCTGGTGTCGGCGGATTATCATTATGTCTTAAATACAGATTGCCAGATGCAGATATTACAGGGATTGAAATTCAACCTGATTACCATGCTCTGGCTGAACAGAATGCCATAGAGAATGGCTTTGAAAAAGGCTTACGCTTTTTATGTCAGGACATAAAAGACTTTAAAGAAATTGGGTATGATATCGTTGTAACAAATCCGCCTTTTTTAGAAGAGGGCAGTTTTATAACATCACCCGATAGCGCAAAAAACACAGCGATTGGTGATACGCATTTGGATGATTGGATCCATGTGGCTAATCGAGCGCTTAAACCAGGCGGTACATTGGTAATGATCCATCGTGCGGATTATCTTCAACGAATTATCTTGGCTATGGGTACAAAATTTGGCGGGATTGAAGTAATTCCGCTCTATCCAAAAGAGGGCGTGGCCTGTAAGCGAGTGATTATTAGAGCACTTAAAGGCAAAAAATCGTCCTCAAAAATTCACCCTGGCTTAATCATTCATAAGCAGGATGGTGGTTATACTGAAAAAGCCCAAGCACTCTTGCGTGACGGCCAAGCTCTGGTATAAGTAAGATATGTGTATAAGAGAAATATTTTGTAAAATTCCTGGTTTTAAATCGCTCTTTAGCAAAAAGCCTTATGTAAGTGTTATTAGATTATCAGGCGTTATTAGCGATGGTGGACGAGGGCAGACTTTGTCTTTTGCGAAATGCCAGAAAGCTATTGAAAAAGCTTTTAATGTCTATGATGCCAAAGCCGTGGCAATCATTATTAATTCGCCAGGCGGCTCGCCTGCACAATCGGCTTTAATCGGTAACTTAATCCGTCAAAAGGCCATTGAGAAAGATATTCCTGTTTTTGCGTTTGTTGAAGATGTTGCGGCAAGTGGTGGTTATTGGCTGGCTTGTGCGGCAGATGAGATTTATGCGCAAGAAACATCTATCGTTGGTTCCATCGGAGTGATTTCAGCAAGCTTTGGCCTAGAAGACTTTATTAAACGCTATGATATTAAGCGTCGTTACCATACCGCAGGTGAGAGCAAAGGTTTTATGGATCCGTTTCTGCCTGAAAAAGAAGCTGACCTTAAGCGTTTGAAAACCTTGCAGGCTGATATCCATGAAAGCTTTATTGCATGGGTTAAGGGGCGTCGTGGGGATAAGCTGAAAGGTAAAGATAAAGAATTATTTACAGGTGAGTTCTGGACAGCCAAACGTGGCTTACCGCTAGGGTTGGTTGATGGTCTAGGCGATTACCTTTTTGTCATGAAAGAAAAATACGGCGCTAAAACAAAATTTGTTGAAAATGCACCAGATAAAGGGCTGATTGCAGGCTTGTTATCAGGCGGTAATACGTCTCAATCATTGGCAGACGATATCGTCGTGAAGCTAAAATCCGTATTGGCATGGTCACGTTACGGGCTATGATCCGTCAAATCCTAATAGAAGAAATAGATTTACTAGACGTTTTCGAGTGTGAGGATGGCTATTTTGCAGAATGTTTTAAACGCCAAGACCGTGATATCTTTGTTGTTTATGAAGGTGATGCACTCGCTGGTTATTGCCTGCTGAACTATCAGCCACGCTATAGCCTTTATAAGCGGCTGGATATTCCAGAAATCCAAGATGTATATGTTTTAGATAAATACCGCCAAAAAGGCTTGGCGACAAAACTTATTACACATTGTGAAGACTTGTCTAAGAAAGCGGGTAAGCAACATATCGCTGTGTCTGTGGCTCTGCATAAAGAAGCAGGGGCCGCTCAGCGGCTTTATTTTAAATTAGGGTATCAGCCAGATGGATATGGCGTCACCTATGATCGTCAGCCTGTTGATCCAATCAAAGTGTACCAGATAGATGATGATCTGTGCTTGATGATGATAAAAGATTTGTAAAAAAGCCCGCAACTAGGCGGGCTTTTAGATTCTTATCGTATGTCTGTATTTTTTAGGCGGCAAGCGCTTCTTTAACAGCATCGCCTAGACCTGCAGGACTTTCAGCAATCGCAAAGCCTGACTTAGCCATAACTTTTAGCTTGGCTGGGGCTGTATCATCACCACCAGAGATAATCGCACCAGCATGACCCATACGTTTACCAGGAGGGGCTGTACGGCCTGCAATGAAACCAGCAATCGGCTTTTTGTTCTTGAGAGATGCGTAATATTCGGCCGCTTCAATCTCTGCCGTCCCACCGATTTCACCAATCATCAGAATAACTTCTGTTTCTGGGTCTTCGTGGAACATTTTTAGACAATCAATAAAGTTGGTACCGTTCACAGGGTCACCACCGATACCGATACAGGTTGATTGACCCCATTCAGCTGTTTGTGCCACTGCTTCATAGGTCAATGTACCAGAACGTGATACAACGCCAACTTTACCACGTTTGTGGATATGACCAGGCATAATACCAATTTTACATTCATCTGGTGTGATAACACCTGGGCAGTTAGGGCCGATCAGGCGTGTTTTAGAGCCGTTTAGCGCTGCTTTTACTTTAACCATATCCATTACTGGAATACCTTCAGTGATGCAGATTACGAGTTCAATTTCGGCTTCAATCGCCTCAACGATTGAGTCTGCTGCAAAAGGCGGTGGTACGTAGATTACAGAGGCATTGGCATCTGTTGCTTTACGTGCGTCTTTGACAGTATTGAATACAGGTAAGTTAAGATGTGTTGTCCCGCCTTTACCAGGCGTAACACCGCCAACCATTTTCGTGCCATAAGCGATGGCTTGTTCAGAGTGGAACGTCCCTTGCGCACCCGTAAAACCTTGGCAAATTACTTTTGTATCTTTATTAACGAGGACTGACATTTTTTAGTTTCTCCTATGTCTTTATTTTGAGGTTAAGTCGTATGATGCTTGAGAGCGTTCTATGTGATTATCTGAAGGTGTAAGCAATGTAACTCCGGCAACAATGAGTATGGCAGCTAAAGCTGAGATGATGGTCGGTAGCATGCTTGTCTTTCGGTGAGATGTTCATTGTAGGGTTCATTACTCCAGCTCTTTTTTAATTCATCCATTTTTTACACTCCCTTTTTCGTTATCTTTTTATTGTTCTTTAATTACACCGCAAGCGATTCTTGCACCAGCTCCTCCGATTGGTTGAGTCATATGGTCATCAGGATCGGCGTGAATCATGAAAGCAGAGCCATCATCATCCATTAAAATATTTTTGGCGTGCCCTGTGCGATCATAAATCACAAGATCTGGTGCATAAAGTTCAAGTGCTACTGTACCTGATTCTCCAACTATAAGATTAGGTAGATCACCTGCTTCTGGGCCATTTGGATTCATGAGGCCGTGTGCTGTGCCGTCACCTTTAATGTGGCCAGCGGCTGCTTTGAAATGCTCGTGGTCAGAGCAGTCGCCAACACTGTGGATATGAAAGCCATGTGTGCCAGTGGGTAAGCCGTTGATATTTACATCAAGTAAAACCCCTTTTGTGGCTTGAACAATATGGACAGAACCTATGGTCTCACCCTTATTATTAATGACTGTTGCCAGCGCCATATCTTCTTTCGCATAAGCAGAGCTTAAACAAAGGGCAATAAGAAAAAATGTGAAAAATAAAATACGCATATTAAGCGGCTTTCAGTGCTTTCGCTGTTGCTTCAACAACTTTTTGTGCGGCATCTGCCAAATTATCAGCAGAGATAATCGGTAGGCCAGACTCAGCCATTAATTTCTTACCTTTTTCAACATTTGTACCTTCCAAACGCACAACCAATGGCACAGAAAGATCAACTTCCTTCGCTGCGGCAATAACGCCTTGGGCAATCACGTCACATTTCATAATGCCGCCGAAGATATTAACCAAAATGCCTTTAACGTTTTTATCAGAAAGAATGATTTTGAAGGCAGCCGTTACACGCTCAGCCGTTGCACCGCCACCAACATCCAAGAAGTTAGCAGGCTCACCGCCATACAGTTTAATAATGTCCATTGTTGACATCGCAAGACCTGCACCATTAACCATACAGCCAATATTACCGTCCAAACGTACATAAGAAAGTTCCCAGTCTTTAGCGATACGTTCTGCTTCGTCTTCTTCTGTTGTATCACGCATTTCTTCAACAGTTTTTTGACGGAAGAGGGCGTTATCATCAAAGTTCATTTTGGCATCCAATGCCATCACTTCGTTTTTGTCGGTCACGATCATTGGGTTGATCTCAACGATTGAGGCATCAAGTTCAACATAGGCTTTGTATAGGTTCATAAAGAACTTTGTTGCTGATTTGAAAGCGTCGCCCTCGAGTCCTAGAGCGAAGGCTAATTCACGTGCGTGAAATGGCATCATGCCTGTTGCTGGGTCAACGGATACGTGGTGAATTTTTT
>MDSV01247173.1_pt1 | contig 37333 bp, 45 predicted proteins | sample 810851 | NCBI WGS metagenome assembly MDSV01 (sample SAMN05326640, study PRJNA326480) | marine metagenome | isolation source: seawater | place: Atlantic Ocean: North East | collected 2012 | reverse complement strand
TGCTAACAACTTTATGTTATTAACTTCTTAAATTTTTCATAGTAGAGCAGGGCATGTTTTATTGCCCTAGCTTTACTTATTATTAACTTATATTATATTATATCATGAATAAAAAGAAATCTGCCTCAAAGGCACCAAAAGCTGTTGAATCAGCACCAATACAAGAAGAAGTTGCTGTAAAAGAACCAGTAGCTAAAACTGTTATAAAAGAAACACCATTGCCAGAACCAGTATTAAGCTGGGCAATGAAAGATAGATTATATGCATTAAAAGAAGGGTTATCCCCTTTAACATATACTATAAAAAGCTCTAATATATTCTTCTTCGATGAAGAAAAAGGATATGAAAGAGAATTAAAATATACTAATAATCAAAATACTCCTTTTGTTGATGAATTTAAAGGAGATGCGAAATTAGAGCACATAACGTTTACAGACGGTACATTAAAAGTGCCTAAGTCTAAACAAACTTTACAAAAATTATTATCATTATATCACCCTCAAAGGGATAATTTATTTTTTGAATTTGATCCTGAGGCCAACGCTAAAAATGAGCTAGATATAATGGAATTAGAAGTTGATGCTTTAAACACTGCTATGGACATGGAAATTGACCAAATTGAAGCAATCGTACGTACTGAGGTCGGAAATAAGGCATCTCAGATGACTTCTAAGGAGCTTAAACGTGATTTAATTAATATGGCAAAGAAAAATCCGCAATTGTTCTTAGAGTTAGCAAGTGATGAAAACATCAATATTAGAAATATGGGTATAAGAGCCGTTGAAGCGGGAATAATTAAACTTTCCGCAGATCAAAGGACTTTTACTTGGGGAGCTACTGATAGAAAATTAGTTACAGTTCCTTATGAAGAAAATCCATATTCTGCTTTAACAGCATTTTTCAAAACCGATGATGGTATTGAAGTTTATTCAGCTGTTGAAAAAAGATTAAAATAATCAATAATAGTCACGGCCCTTAATTGGGCCAAAGGCTATAATACAAAAATAATATGGCCATAAATGTAAATACAGTATATAGAACCGTTTTATCTGTAATGAATATAGAGCAACGAGGTTTTCTTACTCCTGATCAGTTTAATAGAGTTGGGAGATTAGCACAATTAGACCTATTTGAAAAAGCTTTTATAGATTATAATAGGTATATAACTAGGCAAGAAAACAATACTATAAACGATGAATATGCTAATTTAGTAAAAAGTACTAAAGAAAAAATTGATGTATTTTCAACATCAGCTACATTAACTTTTTCAAGTGGTGTTGCTGCAGTTCCTACAAATTTATACAAATGTATAATGATTTCTACAAGTTCAAGGGGAACAAAAGTACAAGAAATACAAAAATCTGACCTTCCTCAAATAAACTCTTCAAAACTTACAGCCCCATCTACTTCATACCCAGTGTATTATAGGCAAGGAGATTTTTTATATATATTACCAACTTCAATTTCTTCTGCTACAATAGATTATACATATAAACCATCTGATCCAAACTGGGCATTTACATCAGGAGCAACATATGGAGATATGCAGTATGCAAGTGGAAGCTCAACTAATTTTTCATTACATGATTCAGAAGAAGTGCCATTAATAATAAAAATATTAGCTTATGCGGGGGTAACAATAAAAGACCCTAATGTAGTACAAGCAGCTAAACAAGAAGAAATTCAAAAAATTAACCAAGAAAATACTTAATAAATGGGACTAATAACACAAACCTCTAGAGAATATTACGAAGGGCATCAGCTGTTTACTGGAGATGGTAGCACTACAGCTTTTACATTAACATTTTCAACACTACCAACAGCAGAATCAGAATTTAGAGTTTTTATTGATGGAGATGAAACAGATGATGATAATCACTCTTATAGCTCTCCTACTTTAACATTTTCTACAGCCCCTGCAAATGGAGCAGCAATAAAAGTTTTATTAGAAACGCCTAATCTTGGTAATTATAGATATATAGCTTTAGCGGATATAGTAAGCAACTTTTTAGTAGGATATGTTGGAGATGGAAAACTTATTAATAATGCTTCAAAACAAGATGTTTTATTTCATGCTAAACGGGGCATTCAAGAATTTAGTTACGATATAACAAGAGTAGAAAAAATACAAGAGGTAGAAATTCCTACAACTTTAATAATACCAATGCCACAAGATTATGTTAATTATGTTAAATTATCATGGATAGACGACAATGGATTAGAAAGAATAATTTATCCTACAGACCAAACATCTAGGCCTTCTGAAGCAATATTACAAGATACTGACTATAATTATTTATATGATAATAATGATTCTGTGTTTTTAATGGACGATCAAACATCTGATAAGTTTGAGGGTATAGAGACAAATGCAGCATTAGGATCATCTAGTGCAAATGATTATTTTACTCATAACTCTGACTATAGCGATAGTATAATTGGTTATGGTAGAAGATATGGAAGTACCCCTGAACATCTACAAGTAAACGGAGTATTTGTAAATGATGAAGCAAATGGTAAATTTGGATTTAGTAGTAATCTTTCAGGAAAACTATTAACCTTACATTATATATCAGATGGTCTTGGTACAGACGCAGAAATGCAAGTACACAAAATGGCAGAGGAAGCTTTATATAAACACATGGCATATGCAATACTTACGTCTAAAGTAAATATTCCAGAATATGTTGTAAATAGGTATAAAAGAGAAAGACGAGCTGCAATGCGTAACGCAAAACTAAGATTATCTAATATAAAACTAAGTGAGCTTACCCAATTAATGAGAGGCAAAGCTAAACAGATAAAACACTAATTAAATGCCTGAAATCAAAAATACTTTCCTTCGCGGGAAAATGAATAAAGACCTTGATGACAGATTATTGCCAGAAGGAGAATATAGAGACGCTCAAAACATAGAAGTTTTAAAACCTGATGGGGAAAATTCTGGTGTTTTACAAAACGCGGCGGGTAATACTTTGGCTCATACTGCACTTGGATTATCAACAGATATAGATGTAATAGGAACGTATTTTGACGAAAAAAATAAAAGAATATATTGGTTTGTAACTGATAATAATGATTTAACTGCAACTGATTGGTATATAAATGCTGCATTAACAGCGCCGAGAAATCATGCAATATATTATTATGATGCAGACCCAGCAAGTGCTACTTATGAAACAGCGAAAGTAATTGTAAGTGGTAGATTTTTAAAGTTTAGTAAAAAATATAGAATTACCGGTATTGCTTTAATTGATGATTTATTGTTTTGGACAGATAATAAAAATCAACCAAGAAGAATAAATGTTACAAAAGCAATTGCTTCACCTACATTTTATGACAATGAGTTAAAAATTAGCTTAGCTAAGTATGCCCCTTTTACAGCTCCTTTATTAATGACTGAATCAGGTTTAGCCGGCACTTCTACTATGTCAAATGATAGCGCTATAGAAAATGATTTTATAAAAGAAGAATTTGTAAGGTTTTCATATAGATATAAATATATAGATAATGAATATTCTGTATTAGCCCCTTTTACTCAAATAGCATTTAAGCATTCATATGTTAGTACTACAGATTATGGGGTATTTGATGAATCATCAGAAATAAGAGCGTATGAGTCTACTGAATTAGATGGAATGATTAATCACGTTAATAAAGTTATTATTGGTGTTGATTTACCATCTATAAACCCTAATGCGGATTTTGAAATAAAAGAAATTGAATTTATTATTAAAGAGTCAGATAGTACAGTAGCAAGAATTGTAGATACTAAAACATTAACAGATGCAAGTATATCTTCGTCTTTTTATACTTATACATATAAATCTGATGCGCCACAGGCTGCATTACCTACTGACCAAATAACAAGAGTGTTTGACAATGTGCCTACAAAAGCAAAAGCATTAGATATTGTAGGAAATAGATTGGTATTTGGTAATTATACACAAAATATAGATATACCTACATTAGATTATACAGTTTCATATGGGGCAAAAGGTACTCAGGCGTTTACGGGAGATAATAGCACTACTGCATTTACATTAACATTAAAATCTCCTGCTACTCCTGGATCAAGCTTGCCTCCAAATAATATAAATCAGTTTAATGTTTATATCAATGATGTATTATTTGCGTCTTCTAATTATACATATAACATAACTACAGGAGTAATAACATTTAATAGTGCTCCTGCTACGGGGGCTGCTATTACAGTTGTATTAGCAAATCATGAATACGGAGATAGTTCTCTTAAACAAAGAAGAACGTATCAAGTAGGAGTTGTATTAGCGGATATATATGGTAGACAATCGCCTGTTATATTACCCACAACACTTTCTAATTCTATAATAACTGTGCCTGCTAGAGGAACAGCTGCAGAATTTAATAGCTGGGTTGGAGACAATTTAAAAATTACATTTAATGCACAAAGCGGTAAACTTATACCTGATTCTAATACTTATTCAAACGATTTAGCTAACGGAATTTATGCTAGTTATAACCCTTCTGGTTGGTATTCATATAAAATAGTTGTAAAACAATTAGAACAAGATTATTATAATGTATATACTCCGGGAGCAACAGTAGTTGATAATAATTCATATATAACATTGTTTGGGGATAATATAAATAAAGTTCCAAGATTAATGGATACTATTTCTAGTGATTCATCAATAGCTAGATCAGATACAATATTATATCCTAAAGTAATTAATACATCGTTTTATACAACAACGACTACAACAACTGGAACGCGAAGTGCTGCAACAGGAGGTAAAACAGCTACAGCAGCAGCAATGGTTTTTTCGTGTAATCAATATCAAATTTTTAATAGACATGCTAGCTCTGCTAAAAATTTTAAATATGTACCATGTACAAGTTCAATATCAAATGCAACAGATTTAACTAACGCTCACACTACTGTGTCTTTAGCTGCAAGAAAAAAACAAACTGTATGGTCATTAACATTTCCTGATTTAACTGCAGATGCAGATGTTGGTTTTGTAGAAGTAACTCAATTAACATTTAATACTGTAGTAGACGCAAATAGTAATACAGGATATGGAGCTGCTGAAGTTACAGACCCTTCTTCTGGCCAAATAGCAAAAACTATTGCTTATAATACAGAAAAAAGAGCACAATTATTATCGTCTGGTAATGAGCTGCCTATAACTGGTATTGGTAAATTATCAGATTTTAGTTCAGTAACAATAAACACTATTCAAGAATATCAAAGATCTTCATCTGTATATGATGATGCAGGAGGGCCTTTTTATCAAAGAGAAAGTAATCATTTAATAGCTCAGTTGCCCCCTTATAATATTTCTTCTAGTATATCAAATGCGTATGGAGTTAGAATATTATTTACAGATGATACTGCGTCAGATAATACAGCTTATCCTGCTCCAGGCGTTACATCTTATATAAAAAGAGCTAAAGCAATAGATTTATCAGTTTTTGAAACAAAACCAGTAGAAAGTGTAATAGACATATATTACGAAACATCTACATCCGGTTTAATAAACGAATTAAATGCGCTTGAAACAGGTAATTTTACATCATCTGATGTTACTGTATCAAATTTTGCAGTAGCTCAAAATGGTACTATTACAGCACCAACAATAAATGTAGGTTCATTAGTTTCTGTAGAATATGTTAATGCAATTACAGACGCCAGTCAAACAGTAGGATACGATTATTTCCCAGTTAGTACAGATACTACTAGAACAGCAAGATTGACAATAACAGCCCCTGATGGTTATCAAAACGCAGGAACAAACATTATAATAACCACTACGGCAACACAAGAAGATACTAGCGGGTTAAGTACAACGGTCCCTATATTTTCAGCATTAGCATTAACATCTACTAGTGCTCAAAGTAGTTCAGCTTCTACAATAGCTGTAACAGCAACGATAAGTAGTAACGGAAATGCTTCAGTTAGTTCAAGAGGATTTAAATATGGTACAACAAGCGTATACGCAAATGCAACAAGCGTAACAGTAGGTAGTGGTACAGGGACATATACAAATAGTAAAACCGATGCTGCATTAAATACATTACATTATGTATGGGCATGGGCAACAAACTCCCAAGGAACAGCAATACAAGGGCCAATACAGGTGACAACCCCTGCTTTATACCCGTTTACAGCTGATTTATGGACAGGTAGTGTAAGTGTAAACGCGGCAGGAACAGTTACTACAGTTAATGGAAATTCGCCAGCTGCAGATCATAACGGAACGGTTGCAGCAAACACTAGTACATCGGCAACAGTGTCAGTTACATTAGGACAAACAACAGGAGATGCAGACTCTTATGCAGAAAACAACAATACTATAAGAATACAAATACCAACAAGTGGATATAGTAATTCAGCATCAACAGCATATATATATAATGCTGTAAGAACTGTAACGCAGCCAGCAGCAGCAGCATCAGTGGCATATACTATAGCACTACACGGGCAGCCTTCAGGATTTTCAATTGCAGCAGACGCGGTATTTACACAAGGATCTATAGGGACTGGTACATTAAATAGTGTTGCTCTTTCTGGCAATGCACTTACAGATGGAGCGTCAACAAATATAACGACTGTAACAGCAGCAACATTAAGAGCATTAACTCTTAATATAACACCAGGAGGAAGTTTTACAAACTCTAGCGCGGGGAATTTTACATATAATATAGTACAACCAAGTAAATTGCCTACTCTTACACATGGTAGTATATCAACACAATCTACTGTTATTAATAGTTCAAACACAGTGGATTTAAGAAATTATTTTACAGATGGTAAGTTTTTTGAAATTACAAGTGATTCGTCTAATTCAAAAATTAGTGCAACTATAGTAAATGGATATGAATTACAACTTACGGGTAGTGGTAGTTGTAGTGATGCTTCAGGAACAGAAAGCGGTGGTAGTATAGTTGTTGCGGCATATAATGAAAAAGCCGAAGTTGATGGTAGTCAACAAGGGTCAACCGCTTCAGCTTCCGTGGTAGAAAAAGGGAATTCTTTTGTTTCAGCTACAGTGCCACTAGAAGTTACAGCTTGTCCAGCACCATCAGCATCAATTAGAATGATATTTGATTCTGCAAACTCAAGTGTACCGGGTACATTTACGGTTACTAATGGTTCTGCAGTTACATATAATATATCATCTATAGGCTCAAGTTTTAGTAATACAATGGGAATCACTATTGCAAAATCTGGAATTTCAACTTCTATGATTTCAAATATTAGTAATACAGGAGGATTTTCTACAACTCTTACAGACAATGGAGATACATTAACATTAGGATTTAGCGGTAATTATCCTAGTCAGCAAGCAAATGGTCAAATAACTTATAATGTAACATTTACAGCAGTAGCAAGTCCAACATATACATCAGCTATAGGGTTTACTTTGGTTAATGCGGGGTATTCAATTAACAACTCTGTAATAAGTGCTAGTAGCTCAAGCACGGGGGCCGCTCATAGTATGAATACAGCAACCGTTACTGCTTCTGCAGGAAACTTTACATCAGCCCCAGCGGTATTTTATGCAAATGAAACAGCAACTGGTGATAATTATATAAAAGTAACTAGCCATAATAAACCAAGTAGCACTGATGCTGAAGCAAGTAATCCGTTTTATTTAACAACAGGTTTTACAAGTACAACAGTAACTATAACAGGTAAAGCATGGGTTGCAGTAGGTGATACAAGTGGATATGCAAATGTAGCCTTAGTGCCTTCAGGTGTTACAAACCAAGTTAATAGTATAACTGTAGGAGGAGTGCAAAAAAATTCAACATCTAGTTCGCATACTCATTTAAGTGTAAATGGTATTGAAACTCCAGTAACTTTTGCTGTTGCAGCAGAAGGAGCTATTAGTTATTCTCTTGCTAATGTAAGTATGGGCAGCGGTATATCATTAAGCTTAAGCCCATCTACTTCAAGCGGAAGTGCAACAGTAACAGTAGCAATACCGTCTAGCGCATCTAGCGGGTCATTTGACTTTGTAGCTACGCCAACGGGGGGAACAGCTTGGACAGTAAGTGTTACCCATACAAAATCAACATTAGGATTAGGATCTATGTATAGACTAATAATGTCTAACAGCGGAGTTGCAACAAGTGCTGCAGCATGTAGTGCTTCTATTGGAACTAAATATGCATTCTACGCAACCACTAGTGATAATGGCTTAGGAGATCCATTATATGCAAGCGATGAAGCAGCAAGCGGGGGAGTAGGAGATCAAAGCGGACGTATTAGTGCAGATACAGTTGCTGGAGCTACTAGTACATATGCTGGAAGTGATGGTAGTTGGTATGTAACGCAAAGACAATATTTTAATGGTACAGCTTATGTAAATATAAGTAGTACAAAAATGGCATATTTTATTAGTGATAACAATCATTCTTCTGGAGTTGGATATATATTAGAAAAATATACTTGTTCTTAATATTTTAACAATAAACGTGATAATAATACTATGAGTGTAACCCTTGAAATTAAATACTTTAATACCTTCCTTATAAAAGGGGGAGAAACTACAAGTCAAGTGGTTGGGACCGGAGATGGGAGTGACACTACATTTACTATTGCTGAATCCAGCGGAAGCACTATATATGCGATACCAAACTCAGAATCGGAATTTCAAGTTTATTTTGATAATGTGTTAACAGCAGCAAGCGGATATAGCTATAAAAATAAAACAAGGGTAATAACTTTTACTAGCGCTCCTAATAATGGTGTATCAATATTAGTTGTGGTAAAGAATTATCATGTAGAAGAATCAAGAATAAGGGGGGCTTATAATGGTAAATCAGTTGATTTAGGAGTAAGAGCCTCAATAGTAGATAATGATTATGCAGAAGAAGCAAGAGAAGCATCACTTATATATTCTGGTATATATAACGGTAGGACAAGAACTAATGAAATAAATCAGTTTAATCCATCATTGCCAAACACAAAATCAATAGACTCCGCGTTTGGGTCTATACAAAAACTATATGCGGAAGATAACAATATGGTTGTTTTCCAAGAAAATAAAACGCATAATATACTTATAGATAAAGATATAATTTTTACAGCAGAAGGGGAGGCTAATGTTACGGCTTCAGATCAAGTATTAGGACAAGTAGTAGCATATCAAGGTAATTATGGTATTAGTAAAAACCCTGAAAGTTTTGCAGCACATGCAGGAAGAAAATATTTTGTAGATAAAAACAATGGGGCTGTTTTAAGATTATCAAGAGATGGTATTACTGAAATATCTAATTATGGTATGAGAGATTGGTTTAAAACTAACCTTAAAAAAGCAGATAGCATTATAGGTATATGGGATAATCAAAAGAAAAAATATGTTATGTCTTTACAAGAAGATAACATTAAAAATGTATTTGAAGGTGATGGTTCTGATACAACTGTTTCATTAGCATTTAGTTATATAAATACTTCATTTGCTACAGTTAACTTACCAGATCCTACTAATATAAATCAAATTGAAATATTTAGTGATGCGGCAGGAAGTACAGCATTAGTATCAGGAACAGAATATACATATAATACATCAACTGGGGTTGTTACTTTTACAAATGCACCAACAGCAAACGATACAGTAAATATATATTTAAGAGACTTTACCAATGGTTATCAAACACTATGTTATGATGAAGAAATAAATGGTTGGAGTTCGTTCTTTGCATATAAACCATATTTAGGCGGTAGTATTGATGCAGATTTTTATACCTTTGCTAATAACAATGATTTATATAAACATTACGATACAGCAGCTAATAGAAACTCTTTTTATGGAGCAAGTACAGTTGCATCAACAGTTGATATAATAATGAACAGACCCCCTTCTATACCTAAACACTTTAAAACAGTTAATTATGAAGGTGACGTTGGTTGGGAAGTTAAGTCTATAGTAACAGATACAGATACAGGTACACCTGTGGGGCCATATATAACAACAAGCGCAGCGGTTGAAAATACATGGCAAGATTTAATTATATCTGGTTTTAAGAAAAGAAACAGTAAATATTATTCTACTATAATGAACGGAAGTGTTCCTGATAGAAATGAAATAATATTTGGTGAACAAGTATCCGGAGTAAAAGGATTTTTTAACAAATTACAATTTAGTATTGCTAATACGGCACAAAAAGAATTATTTGCAGTATCAAGTGATTACGAACTATTAACAAATTAAATGGATTTAGTAAAAAAAACAACTAAATATAGAGAAGCTATAGTTGAGTTTGAAAAACAAATAAAAAATATAGACGGCGCTTTAGTTGGAGAAGAACGGGATAAATATAATCCGTTAAAACATACGTTTGCAGACGGATATTATATAAGGGAAGTAAATATGCCCGCAGGTCAAATTATAATTACAAAAATACATAAAGAAGAACATCCGTTTTTTCTTATGGAGGGGGAATGCTCCATTTTAACAGAACATGGTCCAAAAAAAATAAAAGCCCCTTATTATGATATAACAAAAGCAGGTACTAAAAGAATAATATATATTCATAGTGATTCAAAATGGGTTACAGTGCATGCAACAGATTTAAAAGATATTGATAAAATAGAAGAAAAGGTTATTGCTAAAGATTTTAACGATCCAAAAATAAGCCTTAATAATTTAAAAGAAATAAAAAACAAGTTTAACATTAAATAATAATAATATGTCATTTATAGGAATTGCAATAGGAGCCGCGGTAGTAGGAGGCGCAGTAAAATATGGAAGCGCGCGAAAAAACGAATTAAATGCTAATAAAGCTCATAGACAAGCGGCATCTGACGCAAATCTTGCAAAAGCTGAATTAGCAGCAGCTGAAAGAAGAAGTATGGTTCCAGGATTTGGAGATAGTGAGTATATACCAGGATATTCAGATAGTGGGTTTGCTGCATTAGGACCTCAACCAGGATCGGCAAGAAGAAATCTATTAGGATTTTATGGAGATGATGATAGAGGGCCGGGTATGGAAGGGCTAGGGGAGCAAATAAGATTTGATCCTTCTGGTAATATGATATTTAATGATGCTGCTATAACCCGTAGTGTTCAAAAAAAATTAAAAGCTAATAAAGCTTTTATGGAATACACTAAAAATTTACCTACAACAGAAGATGGTAAGCCAATATTCCCAGACCCTAATACAGCTGAAGGAAGTGAATTTTATAAACAATTACCAAAATCTGTAGCGGCTATGGCTGGAAACCCAAATCTTGCTCAAATGTATAAAGGCAGTAATATAGTAAACCCTTATGCAAATATTCAAGATTTAAGCGGAGTATTAGAAGATGTAAGTGATATATATCAAGATAGAACAGGCTTGTTAACAGACAGGAGTGATATGTTTTTAGGAACAGCTGAATTAGGAACAGATTTAAGTGATCAAGAAGATTTATCAAGAAGATTTGGGGATTTAACAGAAGGCATGGAAGACTTAAGCGGAAGGGTTACAGATTTAAGACAAGGTGCTCAAGACTTTTCTGGATTAGCTACAGACTCTAGTATATTAGCATCTAATCCTTATGCTAACCTTCAAATTGCAACACAAGCAGCCGATTTAAAAGCTCAACAATCAGATCAAGCGCTAGCAAATACATTATCAACAATTAGAGCTACAGGAGCAGGGGCAGGAGGAGCAACAGCAATTGCACAAGCAGCTCTCCAAAGTAAATTAGGTATTGCTGCTACTATAGAACAGCAAGAAACAAAAAATACAGAACTAAGAGCTCAGGGCCAACAACAAATTGAACAAATAAGAATGGGCGAATCTCAAAGACTTCAAAATATTGCTTTAACAGAAAAATTAAGGCTTGAAGGATTAAGACAAACAGAAGGTCGTAGAATAGATGATACAAGATTGACAGAAGGAAGAACATTAAGACAATTAGGGTTAGAAGAAGGTAGAGCGTTAAGACAATTAGAAGTTGAAGAAGGTAGAGCTTTAAGAGGTTTAACTGTTAGTGAAGGACAAAGAATGCAAAATTTAGCAATTTCAGATAGATTAAGAGAGCAAGAATTACAACAAGGAGAATCACTTAGATTGCAACAAGCTAAATTTGACGAAGCAAAAAGACTACAAGACATGGATTATAGCGAAGCTCTTAGAATTCAAGGGGCTAGATTTAATGAACAACAAAGACTTCAAGAAGCTGATGCAATGGCTAGAGAATACCAATTTAGAGTTGCTGAAACTAGAGAACAAAATAGGCTTAATAGACTACATAATATGCAAACACAAGCAGTACAGTCTGCAGCGGATTTAGAAGCTAGTAAAATTGCGGCAAAAGGAGCAAGGCAAGGAGCGTTGGTCGGAGCAATAGGCGGAGTCGCAACAGCAGCAATAGGCTTACATGAACCAGGTTAAAAAATTATAATATGGCATTACCAAAATTTACAACAACACCAACTCCTGCATATCAACAGCAGCCAATAGTTAGGACACAAAATTATTCAGATTTATATATGCGAAACTTTGCGGCAGCAGAGGCAAGCACATATAAAACATTTGCCAATATAGGTACAATTTTAGAGAAAAAAAGATTAGCAAGAGAAAAAAAACTAGAACTAGAAAGAGAAAAACAAGCTAATGAATTTAGAACTAAAGCTCAAGGTAGAAAAGATGTAGATTATAAATATGCTTCAGAGGGGATAAGAGAGTTCCAAATGGAAGAAAAAGATGACAAAGGCCAACCTATAGAAAGTAAAGTTTTTACACAATTAAAAGATTGGAGAGATGAAGTATCTAGTTTAGAAGGAAAAATTAGAAATGGAGATATAAATCCAGCTACAAACAAGCCTTGGACTCAAGACGATGCGGAACGAGTAAAAAATATATATGATGGAAATGTATCTACTATAAAACCAGCTCTTGCTTCTTTAAGAGATTTAAAAAGTAAAATAGGAGTAGACGGATGGGATGAGTTTTTTACAAAAGCTATAACAGAAGAAAATTGGCCATTAGTAAGCCTTATAAATGAGCTACAAAATAAAGACGGATATGATATAAGATTTAGTATGAACGGCCCACAATCAACAATAACATGGACTGATGACGCAAGACTTAATGAAGATGGGTCTCCCACAGAATATGAATATACTTTAGCTGAATTAAACAATAAAGATTGGTTTGCTAATTGGGGGGAAGCCTTTAGTTATGATAGTGATGAAAATGTACAAATGCAAAATACTATAAAAAAAGAATTAGATAATACTAATCTTACTTGGCAAGCGGCATCTGCAAATGTTATAGCCCGTACAAGTAATGTTAAAGATATTTATCAAAACGGCACAACATTTAAAGGAACGGTTGTTACTGAAAATAGAAGTAAAAATAACTATAACGCTATGCTTAATATGTATTCAAAAGCATGGATGAAAGTTAATAGTGGAAATACTCAAAATAAATGGAAACAATTTCAAGATAAATATGTAGTGGGCAAGCCTGAAGACGAATATGCTGGTATTGCTATTAATATAGTACAACAAAATCCTAAAAAATATAATAGTACAACAGACACAAATAATGATGGTATTCCAGATGATGCAGAAAAACTTATAAATATAATTGGTAATTTTAGATCATGGGAAGAAGGATGGGAAAAAAGCGAAGACCACGTAAATGTAATGCGTGAAATAGATAAAATTTTAAGCAATGAATCTTTTAATGATTTTTACGAAAGACATGGTTACAAAGAACAAGATAAGGGGCAAAGAACTAGAGAAGCTGAATCTATTGATTTATCAAAAACAAGAACAAGAAATCAAAATAATTTAGATCAAATAGATTATTTAACAACTGCATTAGACAGTATTAATATAGGTCTTAATGTAGACCCTAATACAGAAACAGAAGAACCTTATACTGTAATGTTTAGAACTTTAGCTAGAAACTACCCAGGAGCTTCAGCACAATTAGGAAAAGGAAATAAAGTAACTTGGAAATCCGCGGGAGATGAAGAAAATCCTCGTACTGAAATAACTATAGGGGAATTTAATTTAAACATGGATGATACTCCGGCTGGTAAAAATGAAGCTAAAAAACAAATATTTAACGCAATAATAAGTAGTGAAAACGCTTTTATTACAAAAGGTTATGATGTTGACAAACTTTGGCAGGGATTTAAAGCAAGTCAAACAGTAGGTACTTTTCAAAGTAATGAGCAAAAAGAAAATGCAAAATATTTTGCGGATTGGTTAGAAGCATGTAAAAAACCTTGGGAAGTTAAATTACCTTAAAATTAATAATAAAAAATAAATTTAATAAAGCATTATGGAAGAAATATATATATATAATGGTAATGAATTTTCAAAAGCTGAAGTTGAAGCGGCAGCTCTTGAAAAAAACTTAACTTTTGAAGAATATTTAGCAAAGTTCGGAATAACTATTAAAAGTCCAGAACCTTCAAAGCCACCAGAAAAGGAAGATGTAATGCAATCCTATTTTGAAAAGCTGGGAAAGAAAAAGGGTGTTACAAAACAACCGGTTGCGGCTGTAACACCGGATGCAAATGCAACCGATACGGATTCTCCATCGGTAGATACTTCTTCGGAATCACTAAGTCCAATAACTGCAGATGATTTTTTATTATCTGAAGAAGCTTTTAACAAAAAACTATCACCATATCTTAATTATATAGGAGGGCGTATAGAAGAAAAAGGACTATTTGGGGCTAATGTTGTGAAAATAGTTGTAGGAGATGACCCATCCCCTACTTCATTTCAATATACTACTTATGGGGGAACAAGTCCTGGCTATACTTCGCCGGGATTAAATCAAAAAAAATCTGAAAATTTAAAAACAGGGGGTAAAACCACACCTGAACAAAGAGAAAAACAAGCAAAATATTTAAATAATTTTTTAGCTATACACGGGGATTTAACATATAACGACAGAGTTTCTATTGACCCTACTAATATTGCGCTTTATAACGATTATAAAGAAGTAGTGGCCATACCAGAAGAAGAATTAGCAGAAGAGAACATAATGCAATATGACATACAATTGTTTGAGCATATGTTAAAAAGAGAAGAAGACCATGAACAAGCTATATTAAATGCGGCTAGATCTGGTAAAGAAAGTGCAATAATAAAACAAACAGCAAGGGGATATGATGAAAAAGTTAAACACTCTTTTAGAGATTCTGCACAAGAAAAGCGTTATAATCAATGGAAAAATAATGGGGTTATATCAGATTATACAGAAGAAGAGCTTGACGAAATAAGACAAGAAAGAAAACAAAAATATGCGTTTGATAAATCTGATGAATTTGCATATAATTTAACAAAAACCCAAAGAAAAGCTTTAGGGTCAATGGCTTATTCAGAACAAAATGATTTTGAAAAAACTGTTGAAAAATTTGATAAAGAATTTAAAGCCCATACTACAACATCTCTCGAAGCAGTACAAAAAGCAATAGAAGATTATGAAAATAATCCAACTTCTAGAGAAAAATATATGAAAGCAAAAAGACTTCAACAAGCTTTTATAGAAGAAACTAATAGACTTCAAGAACAACAAATTAATTTACAAACTCAATCTCAAAAAAAAGAAATTTTACCTTTAGCTATAAGTGATTTTTTAGCTAACTATAATAGGCTACAACAAATTACAACAGGGTTTAAAAGTATAGGGACAGATATATTATATTCATTATTACAAATAGGTCAGTTTATAGGGGGAATGGGCCCTGAAGGAGCGGCACAAAGGGTGATTAATTTAAAGCGTACTCCTAAAGAAAGAAACGTGGAGCTTGAAAAAGCAACAGGTATAATTACTATGCGTAAAAGAATGGATATAGAAACAGAATCTTATCAAAGACCAATTGCAGTTGAAGAAATAAGAACTCTTAAGGATTTTGCTAGATGGTCGGCTGGTGCATCAGCTAATTTAATACCTTCTTTAACAATGGCTTTTACTGGCCCTGCTGCATTACCTTTATTTGGATTGTCTGGAGCTGGTAGTGCTGGAATGGAAATAGCGGTTAACCAAAAAGACGCAGCAGAAAGAATGATTGCAAATCAAAAAATATTAGACGAAAACCCTAATATGGATATGTTTAAAAGAGTTGAAATTTCAAATCAAATGAATGAAGACTCAAAAATTCTTAATTTATCAAATTGGGAACAACTTGGTATACAGGGATTATACGCAGTAGCAGAAATGGTATATGAAAGATTAGGAACTATATCATTAATAAAAGGGGCTAAAGCTGCAATGAAATCTTTACCTCCTCTTACTATAAAAGAAGGCTTTAAATACGCAGGTAAACAAGTTGGTAAAGGTTTTACAAAAGAGGGGGGGTCAGAGTTTGCAACAACATTAACTCAAAATTTTGGAGATATATATATTTTAGGAGAAGATAAAAACTTTTTTGAAGGAGGATTAGAATCATTTGCGCAAGGGGCGTTAATGGGTGTAGGTATATCTGGTACTCCAGGGGCTAGGGCATTAGGGCACACTATGGCAAGTGAGTTGGCCACTAGATCAGAATATAAAAGAATGAGAGAAATAACTGCAGAGTTAAGAGAATTAACAGGACTAACATCTTTACAAAATGTTCCTGATGGTAATATAAAAATACCTAATCAAAGTCCTCAAGTACAAACATTAATTGAAGAATTAACTCAAGAATCTAATGATATAAAAGAAAGTATTGTTGCAAAATTAGGTAATGGTATAAGCATACAACAAGCATACGAGGTAGGAGAAATAAACAGGGAACTTCGTAAAATTAACAATAGGTTTAACGCCCTTATGCGAGATAAAAGTTTATCACCACAACAATTAGTAGCGGCTGAAAAACAATTTAAAGAACAATATGAGGATAAAAAACAAGAAAGAGAAGATATACTTACAGACCCTGATGTGTTAAAAGAAAATCAAAATTTAGCAATAAACGAAAATATAGAAAAAGATATACGAGAGGGGTATCAAATATATGATACTAGAATGCTAAGTAATAGTATATTTAATCTTCAACAACAATGGGAAAATTTAGGGAAAAGCTCAAAGCAAGGATATTATGAAGAAGCTAAAAAAGCTTTAAGAAAAGATGCTACTAAATATAAAAGAATATCAGAAAAGGAAATTAAAGAAAAAGCTAATGAACTTTTTATTGAAAAAAGCTATAGAAAAAAAATAGAAGATGGGGAGGCAAATGTTAGAGCTTACGCGGAAGCAAAAGGGCTTGATGTAAATATATATAAAGCAGAAACCATAGAAGAAGCAATGGATTTTATGGAGGAAAACGGGTTTATTGAAGATGTAGTAAAAGAAATGCAAAACGATTCTAAATATAAAGATTTAGATGGAGAAGCTTTGTTTAAAGAAGCTAAAGCTCAATTAAGATTAGCAATAGAAACAGGAAGATTTGAAGGGGCTAATTTAGGGAAAAACGCAATTGTGTACATGCCTAATGCAATAAGAAATGGAAAAATAGGAATATTTGCACATGAAGTATTACATGTTGAAACTAAAGAAAAATATGGAAGTGAAGCTACTATAGAACAAGCAGGTAAAGATTTATTAAACTATTTAGAACAAAATGACCCTGATTTATACGCAAGGGTTAAATATAGAATTGATCAAAGTTATACAAGAAAAAATCGAGAAGGAGGAATAGAAAAAGAAGCTTCTTATTATGAAGAAGCAATGAATGCTATGTCAGATATTATAGCTGATGGTCAAAGTATTAAAACAAGTTCTTTAAATACAATAAGAAGATTTGTAAATAATTTTTTACCAACTGAATTTAAATTTAAAGAAACAGACCAACGAGCGGTTTTTAATTTTGTAAAAGATTTTAATAAACAAGCTCATTTTGGCAAAAAACCCGTAAAACTTGAAGACGTTTTAGATAAAACATCTATTTCTGATGATGATAAAACGACTAAACTTTCTAAAACAAAACCAACAGCACAAGAAAACAAAATTGAATTTGAAGCTAGATTAAAAAGAGATTTTCCTAGAGCAACAAAAGAACAAATAGATACTCAATTAAGATTACTTAGCCGTAGTCCTTCTGTCCGTTTTAGAGAAATGACAATTAAAGAAGCTAAAGAAAGCGGCAGAGAATTTAGGGTTAATGATAGAGGGGATGTTGTGTTTATAGAAGAAGGCCCTTTATCTAGTAAAGACAAAAAAACAAGACTTGAAGAAGCTAGAAAAATAAGCGGAGTTAAATTTAGTAAAACAATTGCAAAAGATATTGACCAAGCTTATAATGAAGGTAAAAGTCCTTTTGACATTGCTATGATGTATGAACCTTTAGTTAATAAACTATCTCAAAAATATAAAAACGTACCTGATTTTAATATTTTAAAAGAAGATTTAGTGCAAAACGCTCTTTATGAAAAAGGAGGGGTTATAGACCTTATAAACGACTTTGATGGGCGCGGAACCCTTTCAGGTTATGTTGGTAAATTACTTCCTTTAAGAATGAATAAGTTTGCAGGTGATTTATTTGGACAAAAATTTACAGAAGACGTAACGGAAAAAGTTAATATAGCTGCTCAAGAAACACTTCCAGAACAAATAGAAAGACAAGAGATAGAACAAAAAGAAATAGAAAAAACAAAAAAACAAATTGGTAGAAACGTTGCAGATAGATTAAATTTATCTTCAGAAATTAACGATGTTGTTAGAGCTGAAGTACCTAAAATATTAGCTACTGTAACAAAAAAAATTACTGATTTAAAAGGCAGAAGATTTAGAAACGCTTTTAATTCAAATGTTCGTACTCTTTTATTTGAAGCTGTTGGTAATGAAATTAAAAGTTTAAGCTCTATTGGAAATTTTAAAGATTATAAAAAATGGGTAGAAGAAAACGCAGAAGAATTATATAATGTTGTTACAAAAGAAGCTATGTTTAAAAGTCAAGCTTTACAAAGAAAATTTATTGAAGAAAAAAAAGATAAAGACGGAAAAACAGTAAGGATAAAGGAAACATTTGCCGGTAAAAAATCTTATGCGGGTAATTTAGTATATGAAAAAAAGCCGTGGTCTCCCAAAGTTAAAAAAGCATGGATAAAAGAATTAACAGATTCTGGCCTTAACTTTAGACAAAGAAGAATATTTATTACAAATCAAATAGCACAAGAATTAGCGGGAGATTATATTATGGAGGCTTTTGATTTAGACATAGTAAAGCTAGGGTTAAAAGAAAGTCAAAAAATTAAAAGAGATGCTTTAGCGGAAGATATAGAAAGAAATTTTAAAAGAGGAAGATTTTTAAGATATTCTGTAACAGAAAATAATTATAGAAAAAATCCAATTGTAAATCAAATTTATGAAAACTATGTGCTTCCAAGAGCTGCTGAATATAGAAACGAAAATCCTACATTATCAATAGGAGATTCAAGATATTTAGCATTACAAGATTATAGCAAATTAATAGAAGATAATATTGGTGAAGCTCCTCCAGAGCAATTAATAAGTATTATTAGAGATGAACTTAATGAAGTAGACGAAATTTCTATAAAAGAAACAAGCTTAACTTATAAAAAAGCTGGCAAAATTGTAGATAGAACACAAATTGATAGACTTAATCATTTTTCACAAAAAGAAAAAACAGATATTACAGATATTTTACAAAACAAAATAAATAAAGACTCTCCTTTTTGGTTATTAACAGAAAAAAGATATGGGGGTATTTCAAGCCGTTTAAATAGATTTACAACAGCAGCTCCAGTTACAAAAAAAGGGGGAGAATATTATTTTAAAAACAATATTTCTCAAAAAACAGATTATACCCCAGCGGAGTTAGCACAAGAATGGGTTAATGAAATTAATCCTACTTGGAAAAACAGCGATACAAGAAAAAAATACGCGATTAAACTACAAGGCCATAAAAATCCTCAAATATTAACTGCTTCACAATTTCTTAGAAGTGAAAGAGGGTTTTTTAATGTTGTACAAAAACAAGGGTTTGAAAAAATAAGAGAAAATAATTTTGAAAGAGTAGAAAACTTTAGAACTATATTAAGGCAAAGTGATATTGATATTTTAAATGTTTATAATGAGCTTTTACAAGAGGCTAAAAACGCAGAGCCGGGAACCCCTGAAAGTATAACCGCTAATGAAAAACTAGCTACATGGGAAAAGTTTATGGAAGCATATGAAGTTTATCTTACAGGAACCGGAGACGCCGAAGGAAGTGTAACGCCTATGAAAGCAATATCTGATGTAATTGGAATAGTTGTTAATGATAATAGCACAGATGGTTATTTTGAACATTATCCGCCTTCGGATCGATTAGTTAGAGAAAGAAGAAAAGGAATAGGAAATGCAATAATACAAATAAGAAAAGGTAATTTAAAAGAAGGGCTTGCTATTGTAAATAAAACATGGGAATTTTTAAATGAAAACGCAGTGGGTGTTTATTTAGATAAAGGTTGGAATAAAATTTTTGGTCAAGGAGAATTAAGAAGCAAGTTAGGAAGAGGAGGGTTGTCTGAAAAAATTACAACTGGTTCTATAGAGTCTTTTTCAAAAGAACTTAATAGAGAAAAAGAAAAAGCATTATATGGAGAATGGTTTAAAAATACAATAGAAATACACAAACAAAAAAACGGTAAATATAATATTGATGCAATTAAGTTTGAATTTGAAACAGCATTAAGAGCGGGTATGTCAAACAATGTTCCTTTAGAACAACAAGAAATTGTTTTAGCAAACCATAAAGCTTTACGTGAATATGATGAAAAAACACGCACAGTAAAATTATCAAAATCTGCTCCAGCTGAATTTGGAGATATGATTGACAGAAAAAGCAAAAAAGCACAAGAAATAAAAAGCGCAAAAGATATAGTTTCCGCTACAAGATTAGGTAGAATAGCTAATTATAAAAATAAATGGAATATATTATTTCCTTATAGCGCAGAAGATTTTTATGGATTATTACAAAAAGTTGCAGGCAAAGGCGAACAAGGAAATAAAGATTTACAGTTTTTAAAAGAAAAATTATTAGACACTTACAGTCAAGGTATATCCGATTTAGAAACAGATAGAATGGCTTTAATGCAGTCTTTTAGACAATTAAAAAATGTTTTAAAAAAATCTCCAGAATATTTAAATAAAAAATTAACCGATGTAGGCTTAAAAGACTTTAGAGTAGAGGATGCAGTAAGGGTTTTTGTTTGGAAACAACTAGGATATGAAATACCAGGGCTAACAGCAAATAAAATTAAAAAACTAAATGATTATGTTGAAAAAAATAATGATTTAAGAAAATTTGCATTTGGACTAATGGTTGCAACCAAAACAGATAAATACCCAAAACCAGAAAATAATTGGGAGGGGGGTAATGTTGGAATAGATTTAGCAAACAGTATTAATAAAACTAAAAGAGCAAAATATTTAAAAAAATGGTTACGAAATGTAGATGTTATTTTAAGTGACAAAAATAAAGCAAAGTTAACCGCTGCTTTTGGCTCAGATTATGTAAAAACTTTAGAAGATACTATAGCTAGAATGAAGTCTGGATCAAACAGAAAACAAACAAGTAGTGCTGCAGTAAATGAAACTTTAGATTTTATAAACGGATCTGTAGGGACTGTAATGTTTTTTAATATGCGTTCTGCTACTCTTCAATCTATTTCCGCAGTAAACTATATGAATTGGAGCGATAATAATCCATTGCAAATTGGTAAAGCAATGCTTAACGCTCCTCAATTTATTAAAGATTTTGGTTTTTTATTTAACTCTGATTTTTTAACAAACAGAAGACAAGGATTAAAAATTAATATACAAGAAGCAGAATTAGCAGATATTGTATCAAAAAGCAGAAATAAGCCTAAAGCTATGTTAGCTTATTTATTAAAACAAGGGTTTCTTCCTACACAAATAGTTGATAGCTTTGCTATTGCAAGCGGAGGCGCTTCTTTTTATAGAAATAGAATAAACACATATATTAAACAAGGGCTAAGTGAAAAAAAGGCGGAAGAAAAAGCTTACCAAGATTGGAGACAAATATCAAACGAAGCACAACAATCTTCTGACCCTTCAAGAATAAGTCAAGCTCAAGCAGATACTATTTTGGGTAGATTAGTTTTTGCATGGGCTAATACCCCAATGCAATATATGAGATTAACTAAAAAAGCGTTTTCAGATTTAATAAACCGAAGAGGAGATGACAAAACAAATATATCTAAAATAACATACTATATGGCTGTACAAAACATATTCTTTAATTATATGCAAAACGCAGTATTTGCGTTAGGGTTCCCAGACGATGAAGATGAGGTGGATGAATTTGTAAATAATCCTAAAACAAAAAGAGCTATTACGGGTATGCAAGACTCTGTTTTAAGAGGACTAGGGTATAAAGGGGCAATGATTTCTATGTTAAAAAACGCTACTACCACTTGGAAAACCGAGTCCGCTAAAGAGGATTGGCCCGGGGGAGACTTTGTAAAAGTCATTTTAGCTATTACAGATATATCTCCACCTATTGATCATAAAGCAAGAAAATTAAAAGCTATGTGGGATATAAGTCAAGGTTATTATGAATCAGACATACCTCCTTCAGCAGAAGCAGCAATTCAAGCGGCTTCATTAATTAATATACCTTTAGATAGAATTTATTTAAAAATACAGAACCTACAAGGCGCTGCTAATGATGATTATGAAGATTGGATGAGAGTTGCAATGTTTTTTGGGTGGCCAACTTATCAACTTGTCCCTAAACCTAAAAAAGAAAATAAAAAATCAAAAGGCCCTTCAAAAAATACCCCAAGAAAAAATAAGCCTAAATAAACATTAATATATTATGGAAAATATAAGCAAACACATATCATATAAAGAGGGTATTAGATCTAATACTGCAATGAGATTAAATATAAACAACATACCAAATGATTACCATTTAGGAAATATGGAGGCTATAGCAAAAAATATATTTGAGCCTTTAAGAAAGTGGGTTAAAGGCCCAATTAAAATTAATTCTTTTTATAGGTGCGCTGAATTAAATACCGCAATAGGGGGGAGCTCAAAATCACAGCATTGTGAAGGCCGAGCACTTGATGTTGACGACACTTTTGGATATAAAACAAATGCGGAAATGTATAATTATATAAAAGAAAATTTAAACTTTGATCAACTTATATGGGAATTTGGTAATGATACAAATCCAGATTGGGTTCATGTAAGCTATATTTCTAATGACCAAAATAGAAACCGTTGCTTAAAAGCAGAAAGAATTGAAGGTAAAGCTGTGTATAGCATAATATGAAATATTTAATACCTTACCTTTTACTGTTAATGCTTTCGTCTTGTTATACAATTAAAAGCAGCGTTGTAGATAGATTAGAAGAAGTTTGGCCTGAAAGTTTACACTATCATGAAGACGGAATATATAAATCAGGTAAAGACACTATAATATCAAAACCTAAGATTAAATATTATCCGGTATATATTTATAGAACCACCCCTTATTTTAATCACTACTATACCCCCTATAGATACCCTAGTTATTATAATCAATATTACCCATATAATAATTATAGGTATAATAACAATAGACCTAGCTACACTCCTTCTTTCAATAATTCAAATAGAGGCAGTAGTGGTAGATCATCTGCTCCTTCCGCGCCCTCTCCTTCACCATCGCCATCACCATCAGCTGGTAAAAGCAAAGGCGGTAAAATCCAATAAAAAAGGCCGATAAAAAATTACCGACCTTTCAACTAATTAAACATATATAAATAAACTATAATTATAAAAACTAACTAATTATGGTTTTTCTTTATTTTTTTCTGTATTATCTTTTTTTAACTTATCTACAGCTTCTTTATATTTAGGCATTCTTTTCATGGTTTCTAAAATACCTATTTGTATATTTTGCGTTCGAACAAGTTCTCTTATTAACGTATCTACTGTTTCTTCTAATCTAGCAAGATTACGAGCCATAATAATTAATTTACTTTCCTTCATAACTTATACAAGTGGTTGTAACTTGAACAATTTGTGTACAAACACCATCAACACATTTATTTAATAATTCTTCATCTTGTAGTTCATAATCTATACACATACTTTCCTCTTTGCTGCACGATGCTACTGTTATAAACAATAGTATTACACAAAAACATATTATATAGTCTATTATTTTCATCTATACTCGTTTCTTAATAATAGTTTTCCTGTGTATTCATCAATTGTTTTTATAAGCCTATATATTTTTCTAGACTGTATTTTTATATTATCCCTTTCTGATCTAGATGTTTCAGCTCCCATATTGCAATATAAATCCGCGTCAATTTCAAGAAGAGTGTCTATTTTTTTTCTTTTTGACCACGAAGTAAATGCCGCTATTTTATCTATATCATCTATTGTATACTTCATTATTAATTATTTGTTTTTCTATTACTTCAAAGTTACGAATTTTATCTAACTCTGTTTTGGCTTTATAATATTTTTCTTTAAGCAATATGTGGTTTAAAAATAAATCTCTGTATTTATCCTCAATAGAAATTTTTAAATGAGGATTAGCAAAATTAAACTTCTCTTTTAACTTAAGCCTTGCTTGATTATATAAGGTTAAATAAACATCTTCGTTCCAGTCCTTAAAATGTTTAAATAATTTTAACCCATGCAGTACAGAGGCATGATCTTTATTTACAACTGCCCCAATGTCTGATAGCGAATATGGCGTAAGATCTCTACATAATCTAAAAAACACAGCTCGTTGATACACGTTGTGTCTTTGTCTGTCTTTACTACTAAAATCGTTTTTAAATAAGTCTATTAATATATTTTTAATTTGATTTAATTCCATATTATTTTCTATAAATTGTTAAACAAAAATCTACTAAAGGTAAATATAACACATGGTCATCGTATCCCTCCATTTTATAACTTCTAACTCCTACTAATATTCCTGGATAAAATCCTATATGTATTTCCCAGTGTACGTTATGTTTGTCTTTGCTCATCTTTTTTTTCCTTGCCCTCTATATTTTTTTTTGTAAAACTTACTAGATTTAACTTTGCTTGTTTTTGTTTTAGCATGTACTCCAGGCCTGCGCTTTTTTGGTTTTTCAAAATAACTATATACTACCCTTCTAGCCATTTACTTTTATGTTATACTCGTCGTGTATTGCAACAAGGTCTTTCCATTTTATGTACCCCTTGCTTTCGATACACCATTTTAAAAATTTATTTATTTGTCTTTCTTTATACTTGTCTCTCGCGTTTTGTTTCGAGAATTTAGTATTAATCTCACTGTTTCGTCGCATTCTTTTTGGTTTTGGGGCTTATACAATGTAACCCCAGGAATTTGTTCTACAATATGTTTTTTAAACAATTTCCACCGCATAGAAAACGTTTCATTCGCTCTACCTTTACATTCAATTATAAAACCCTCACCTTCAAAATCCGGTGTGTATTTTATTGGTTGAATACTTTTTTTACCTCTGTCTTTAAAATCTCCTTTTGCGTTTGCTGTTCTTTCATAACTTTCGTGGTCAAAATAAAAACCAGGAATTAAAACAAAGGTTCTGTGCTCATAATGAGCTTTAATTTTACTGTCCTTTAGTGCAATATACATATATTTTTCCAAACCTGACGCAAAAGTAATACCATCATAGGTAACTTTTTTTGATTGAACAGGGCCCCTTTTCTTACTCCTCCTTATCCTTCTCATTATAATTCTTTAATAAGACTTCTTGTAATTCGTCTGCTAAAACAGCTTTAAGTTTTTCTATATAATTAACAGCATCCATAAGTTCTTCTTGTATGTTATTAAGCCATTCATTAATAGACTTGCTGTCTTGGTCTAATGTTATTTTGTATTTATCAAAGCCCACATTAGATCTTGATATAAACTTTTCTACTACTTTTTGTATAACAGGGTCTCTAAAATCGTATCCTCTTTTACTCATCTTTTACAAATGTTCCGTTAATCATTTTACCTTTTCTGTCTTTTATTTCGCTATAAGCGTGCTCTATACAATCTTCTATGTTAACACCTAAGTGTTCTGATAGATTTGTTAATACTACAACACAATCCCCAATAGCATCCATAGTTTCTTGTTTGTCTTCTTTTAATACTGCTTCTGACAACTCACCTGTTTCTTCATATAACTTTAATAACTGTGTTTTAATATCACCGTGAGTATACATGTTTCTTTCTTTTGCCCATGCTCTAATCCTATCAAATATACTCCTTCCTTTTGTTTGAAACAAAAATTCTTCATAATAAGCTTTATTATATATAAAACATCTCTCGTGGTTGAACATTGACTTCTTGGAATTTTTGATTATCCAAGGTATGGTCGTTTCGTTTAGCTCAAATACACCTAATTCTGTCTCCCAAGATTTGTTTTTCCATTTTTTTAAATATTTCTCTATATCTGTTTTTGGTATAGGAAAAGTTGTTGTTTGTTCTGTTATGTTTAATTTCATTTTATTAAATAATTTATTATAAGGTTTAATATCTACTTTATATCCAAACTTCTTTTGAAGCTTTCTTTCTTGTTCAGAGATATAATCTATATCATTTGATTGTAATATAATCTCATATTCTGACTCTTTATATCCCTGTGTCTTTGTAACTCTTTTTAAAAGGTTGCAAGTAACACCTATTTTTTTTCCTGGTATGTGATATAAATAATACATTATACTGCAACTTCTGCTTTAATTATAGGTCCTGGTTTATAATTGTGTAATACTAAGTTACCGCTTTCATATGAAAAAGTACAATTATCTTTATAATTTGTTTGTTCCATGTATTTACCCACTGCGTTAAAATGATTAGTATATATATGAGCATCAATTATCGATACATTTAATTTATTTGGTAAAGTGTTTGTTTCTGACGCAACATATAACATGATTTTTGTAAATAAACAAATATCATAAGGAATACCTAAAAACATATCTCCCGAACGTTGCACTACAAACATGTTTAATTTCCCTTGATAAACATAAAATTGAAAATATAAATAACAAGGAGGTAACGCCATTTGCTCTGTCATCGCAGGGTTCCATAAACTAATTATGTGCCTTCTTCCGTGTCTGTCATTATTTATGTTATCTATAAGGTTTTTTAATTGATCTATATCTTGTCCATTAAAGTTTCTTAATTGATAGCCATAAACAGGTCCTAAATCACCCTCAGGGGTCGCCCAATTGTCCCATATATGAACATCATTATCTTTAAATCTTTGAATATTTGTTTCCCCCCTCATAAACCATTCAAACTCTGTATCAAATATTTTTTGGCTCATATGTTTCCCTTGTAATATTGGAAAATTTTCACCTGTAATTTTACTTAACCCTAATTTGCTTTCTGTAAGAAGTTGTATGTTTAATTGTTTATTAAACAAAGCCTTTGTCCCTACTCCTGTTCTGTCTTGGCGTAAATCACCGTTTTTAATAATATCAACCAACAATTTTCTATATTGTTCTTCGTAAATCATATTTTAAATATCTTTAATTATTCGTGTTTGATCCGTATTTATTATAATAATGCATTTTTGCAATATATATTTGTTTTTGTATTTCTCCTGGTCCATATGCCTCTGGTGATACGTTAGGTTTTTCTCCTTTTTTATAAGGGCCTAAATTTATACCTACTTTCCATAACTTTCCGTTTTCTGTACACACTGGAAAAATTCTAATATTTTTTTTTATACAAAAATCTGATGCTTTGCTTTGTTCTACTGTTGGTGTATATGATCCCATTCTAAATCTCCAAGGTCTATATATTATATATACAGGCATTTAACTTTCCCACGGCATTGGTTCTTCGTTGTCTTCTTCTATAACATAAGGTATATAACTACCACTTCTTGTTTCCCAAGTAAATAACGCCTCTGCTCCATTTTCACCTAAATTTTGAAACTTAACTTTAAGCACTTTTACTTTTGTTGTTTTAGCTTCATAATCCCTGTGCACTAACAGTCCATGATAGCTCGCATCATACCACTCTCCCCCTCCTTTAATATTATACATTGTAGGCTCCTCTATTTTGCCGTTTGAATCTCTATACATTTTAGTTGGGTGCGCAACAATAATTACTAACACGTCATGTCTTTTAGCAAAAGCTTCAATTTTTGTTAAATAATTAAGAGTATATGTGTTGACATCCAAGCTTTTAGCGTCAGCGTCTCTTACTTTATTATAAGGATCAATAACTAAACATTTAATACCTTTCCTTTTTACTAATTCAGCTCCTTTTCTTAAAACAGCCTCAAGTGTTGGAATTTCTAAGTCTATAAAATAATAATTATCATTTATATGATTAGATATTTCTTTCCATTTTTCTGATTCTATATCAGATTGTGACGGCATTTTACCCCAAATCTTACGCATAAGTTTATGAGCATGCAAATATGTAGGGGCATTTTCTGGCGAAGCAAAAGCTATTTTCCAGTTATACCCAATATTATATCCTACTGCCATTTGGTCCACAAAGTCACTTTTTCCACTACTCGGAATACCAGTAACAGTGATAAACTGACCGGTATAAGTACTAAAAATAGAATCAAAGTTAGTAAGTCCGACTTGAAAACCTGGTTTAAAACCGTTCTTAACGAAATCTTGTATTTCATCTTCTATATCTTTAAATGTTGTTACGTTTTCTAATGGTACCGGGGTTGCTTTTTCTATTACATCTTTTAAAAGATCTTTATCTTTCATAAGAAGTTCATTAGCGTCTTTACAATCATCAAAGTCAACAGTATAACACACCTCTGACCCTAATCTTCTAATAAGCTCTTGTTTTAAAGCGCTTCCTGCTACGTCATTATCAACAGCAATTATAATTTTTTCTTTATCAGCAAAGTAATCTATACAATTATCTAAGTAATCAAGGTTGTTATAATTAAGTGTTGCTCCATTTGGAACAGATATAACATTTGATATACCAGCCTCGTGTATAGCACACACGTCCATTTCTCCTTCTACTATTACACACCAATTATACCCAATAACACTATCAATGTTGTAAAATATCTTCTCTGCTCCTTTATATAACTTAAAGTTTTTACGAGCATCTCTATATTTAATATTAATAGGTTGATCACCCATCATATAATTAAACTTAATAGTGGTTTCCTCTTTACCGGTTTGTGGCATGTACTCTGGGCCTTCTGAAATATTAAGGTCTAATACTGTTTTTTCAGAAATGCCTCTAGATTTAAACCATTTTAAAACCTTAGAGCTTGCTGGTGTGTGGGTTTTAGCGGTAATTTCTGGTCTTTTATATTCTTTATCTGTACCGCCTTTTCTTTGGTATGTGTGTAATTGAAATGTTTTGCTACAATTATGGCACGTTCCTAATCCTCTGTCCCAGTCGTAACTTGCGCATTTCTTTTTTTTGTTTTCTGGTTTTCGCTGGTGAGAGCAGAGAGGACAAACACCCTCTGCTTTACCAACTTGTAGTTTGTATTGGTTAAATGTATCAACATAAAACCCATTTACTTCTACCGTGTTTAACATGAAATCTAAATTAAAAATGTTATGACTAACATTATTGTTTGTCAATTATAATATCATTGATTATTCGTGTTTGACTCAATGCTAAAAAGGCAAATCCCCTTCTGCTTCGTGTTTTACTTCCTGTTTTACAGGAGCGGCTTGTTGCTGTGCCTCTGGCATTGCTTCACCGTCTGTCCAAACGACCTTCACGTTTCCTAAATAAATTTTAGATTCTTTCGCGTCTCGTTCTTCTTTTGTTTGATCAACTTGTATTGAACCATTGTTCCCAAACTGATCTGCTTCGTTGTTTATTGCAACAACTACTGATATATACTTACCTTTTTTACCTTCATAGATTTTATCCTTTGGTATTTTGGTAACATCTAGGTTTCCTTTTAGAATTCCTGCCATATTATAATGTTTTGGTTATAAAATATTGGTTAGGGTCAAAATTTTCTGTTTCATAAAACAATTTATAAATTTCTGAGGCTTCCTTTACTTTACGTTGACCCGATTCATAAAATTCAGGAGAGCAATCAAAAATGCCGGTTTTTAATGTGTTTTTGTCAATTACTAAAAATATAAATTCATAACCGAACATTGAGGAATATATATATGCCTGACTGTCGTAATTATATTTTTTACATCTTGCTCCAAACAAATTAATATCACTTGTCGTTTTTAAATCGACAATAATTTTATCATCATGGTTTACAATGTCCGCTTTACATTTCCACCATAGATCTTCTAATTGCATAACATTAGGCACCTCATATTCAATATTCATTCCTGCAATTAATTCATTAAAGTATTTATTTTTTTCTATTTTTTCAATCATTTTTTCAATCTTATCAACTTCATGTTGTAATAAACATATTTCTCCTTCAGAAATTTCTTTATATTTTTTTGTGTTTCTAGTACTAGATTCAATTACCTTAAAATTTTTTAATTTATTTGGTTCTAGTATAGCAGTATGAACATATCTGCCTATCACAAAATTTACATGATTCGGTGTAGGCTCGTATAGTTTGGTAGGATTCGTTTGTAATGTTGAAATATTTGAGTTACTTAAAAACTCACGACCAATACCGTTATAGTACTGATCGTCGTCTTCAAGCATTTTTAAAACTTTGTGTCGTTGCATTATAGTGTTATTTTAACAGGTTCGTCTGTGTTAGGTATACTTAGCTTTGGTTTTTTAAAATCTTCTGATTCATCTTCACCGAACGCTCCTAACGCGTAAAATCCTGTTAATTTAAGAGTAATTCTTGACATAGCCCTCTTTTCTGCCATTGCTAGCACATAGCTTTGTCTACAATTTTTCTCATTTGCTTCGCCATAAGTCTCAAGTTTTCTATTATTCCATTCTGCTGAAGCTTTTACTGCAGCTGAAACACCCGGAGTATATTCTATACAATCATATGTAATGTCTATATCCGCTTGAGCTTGTATTTTATCAATACCTGCTCTTGTTATTATAGTCCAACCTTGTGGACTTTTAAAAGTATCTTCTTTGTCAAGACCATACTTTTTATATAAATTATTTAATAATTCTGACTTTGTCATGCTTTATATATCATGGTTAGTTCGTGTTTGGCTCTAGCTTATCCTAAATAATCAATTACTTGACTTGGTTCTACCCCTGATATTAGTTTGTCTATTGCGTCCTTTTTTATTTGTGATACCCTTACATAAGAAGCTGATCCTTTTATGTTTAGTTTCTTTGATATTTCTTTCGCGCTTAACTTCTCGCAATCCAGCCCGTAACTCATTCTTAGCACGTCGTATTCCCTTTGCGATAGGTGTATCCGCATCAGGCCCATCAAATACTGATTCAGGATATTTATATTGTAAGTAGACGCGTTGTCGGGTATTTGCAGTAATATGTTGTTGTCTTCTGATGTGTTCTCGTCTAAGCTTACGAAAATGCTGTCGAAAAACACCTTTACCATCTCCTTGTTGCTTGTGTTCTTTCTTATCTCGTTTAATCTGTGTTCTGGTATCCTCATATTCCCCCTGTGTATGTCTATAGCTCTTCTTATCGAGCCTTTTATTCTTTTCTTTAAAAACGCTTTCACCATATACGCTTCTTCTCCCGGTTTCGCTGTCCCATAAACTTCGTCCCAATCTATTCTGTCTACGGCGTGTATCAAACCTATTGACCCCTCTTGTATTAGATCTAATATTGACATCACCCCTGCAGCTTGGTGTCCTAGAGCAAACCTCCACGCCACCGCCTCCACCAGCGGTCTTGCGCATATTATTAGTTCTTCTCTTGATGTTTCTGGGTTGCAACATTCTTCAAATAATCTTTCTGTTAATTCTTCTTTGTAACGGATGTAATTTAGTACACTGTAGTGTTTCATCGTTCAGCTTTTGCTTTTCTAATCTTAAAGCATCCGTCATGTTTCTAAAAATTGTTCTTGTTGATACTCCTAAATATTTAGCTAAAGAACTAATTGTAATTTTAGCACTATCTTCTTGTAGACATAACATCGCCTCATAAATATCACTATCACTAGCTTGTTTTGATTTACCAAGTATTTTGCCTACTAATTTAAGTTTCTCTAATCTATCAAGACCACAATTGTCTTTAAAGATTATTTTTCTTATTCTATTCTTAGGTGGTTTCTCAATATCAACGTCTTTTAAAGACTCAATAATTTCCACTAACCTGTGATCGCTTATTACAAATGTAGTAAAACCGTTTGACTTTTGAGAGACGTGTATAGCAACTTCACGAAACTGATTATAATCCATGTCTTGATTTAAATATCTTATCACTAATAAATGCCACTTTAAAGATTTATAAGTATTAATTTTTGCTTTGCTCTTAAACAAGTGATAGCACTCATAAGTTCCGTTCTCATAAAACCTATAGTGCTTCGTTTCTTCACTCGGCGCGTCGCTCACGGGATCACGCTTGTAAATTATTCTATGTCTGTTTAAATAATCTAAATCTCTGTCTTGCGACATTAGCTTGTTATTTATATTAATTAATACCCCTATTGTCACGTTATCAGGACCCTATAGTATCGTTGATACTTTCTCATATACCATAATTTACGTAGAATATCTTCGTGTATTAGCTTCTCTACGTTCCGCTTATTCCTGTATTTAGGATTCATATGTATGCGGTCTAAGGTGAGAGCTATACGGCTAATGTCCTCGTGTAACTCCCACACTCTATTACCTACATATTCTGTATGTCTAGACTTTCTGCTTTTTAGCCTAAGTCTAATTGGGTTGTTAATAAATTTAATCTTCATCTACTTCTACTTCAATGTTTTTTAAATTTAACTCTGCGTTTTTTTCTGCATCTCTTTGAGATTCATCACACGCATAATCCCAGACTTCTCTACATATATCTTCAGCTGTACCACCGTTATGAAGTTCATCTGCAAACCATGTATACACGGCCACGTTTCCTCCTCCTTTTACGCTTGACTCTAATTCGTCCCATAGATCAGTAGCGTCATTGGTCATATTAGCAAGCCACGTACACTTAGAAGTATCGTGGGTTATATAATGTAGTAAAGTACCATCCATACTTTCTTCAGAAATATATATATCCCAATTTTTATATTCACTGTTATATATATTATCTGTTACAATTACTTCAGTACCGAAATAATCTTTAATTGCCTGCACATAGTCCTCAGGTTGAGGAAGCTCATGTATTGGTGTATCACAGTAACTCATACTTTCTCGCTGTTTTTCCAAACCACTTCTTTTTCAATATTGGTTTTAAGTGCGTCAGTCTCGTTAATGTAATTTAATACATATTTAGCACAATAGTTTTTTTGCATCATATCGAGCTTGTCATAGTCCTTATTATAGAACTTTAAAGATGCTATTTCTAATAGCTCTTTGGTTAAATCTGTAGTTTTATTTTTACTCATATTTATTATATTTAATTAATTCGTATATTATATCATTCAGAACTCGTGTTAGCCTCGGGTTAACTATCTTTCGTCATGCGACGTTAGGGTTTCGGGGCGTCCCCTCCTTCTAAACTAAAAATTGATATTCGGAGCGGTATAACGTGTATAACATTACAGGTATTACAACACCTTCCTTCTGCTTTAACAGGGTCAGGGTTATGTCCTTTACCAATGTAAGAACTACCGCATATTACACAGTTATTTTTTTCCATAAGAATGGTATATTTTTTTTGCTATTTCAATTAATGTAGAGTAAACTATTGCTTTTACTATACTTCTATGGTACACTTCATCATCATAAATAAGTGATACCCCCTCAGGGTAAGTGGCTTTATGTATCATATCCACTATTTCATATATAGTTAATTCTTCCCCGTTCTTTTGTTTTCTAAAATATTCTTGTGCATAGAAAGGGGCAGTGATCTCATTTATCTCTGTCAATTTGTCATCACCTAATCTCATTTATCATCTAATTTTGGTACTAATGTATTATATTTCAACCCTTCATTGTCTGTACCTGAATATTCAATAGTAAAATTGTTTTTTAAATACTCGCTATATTCATCAAAGATCTCATGCCACGCGTCCTCTCCTAGTTTCTTTCTATAATCTATAATATACCTGTTGTTTTTAGATAAACCACCGTAAGCATAACAAGACTCCATCATACTTTTAAACCATTCTACATCTGTTTCCGCGGTTAAGTTTATTAATCCAATTTTGTTTTTCATTGTAAAACGATTTCTTGTTTTGTATGCTTATATCTATTCTTAACGTATTTGTTATAAAACTTTCCAATTGAATAACAATTACGCATCCTTTGAAACGTGCGAACATGCACCCTCCAATACGAATACATAGTTCCGTTCTGAAATAAAACTAGTAATACTCGCTTTTCTCTGTCGTATGATATTTGTCTTATAGCTTCACTGTCCACTAATAAGACTTCTTTATTTACTTTTCTCATATAATATAACTTTAGCTACAGGGGTGGGAATCGAACCCACCATTTCTTTTACCTTACTTATTGTTCCTGCAGAAACTCACTAAAACTAATTACTTTTTAGCTTTATAAGCAAGTTGAGTAAAAGCGCTCTATCCTTTGAGCTACCCTTAGTTGCGACGGCCAGAATCGAACTGGCGACCTTTGGGTTATGAGCCCAACGAGATACCGCTTCTCCACGTCGCTATATTTTAGAGTAAGATGGGTGAAACAGGCATAACCTTTTTATATCACCTTTCGCGGAAGAATCTTATAAACCAACTTTAGCAAATTTTAGATACCTTGCCGCCTGACTTTCTTACTCATTTACACATAAAAATAAAATGAACAACTAAATTCGTTTATAATATCATTTCTCGTCCGTGTCTGCCTCGTGCTTATTTTCATAGTGACCAAGCTTAAATTTATATTTTAAATCGTCAGCGACGTTGTGTATAGCAACCACTATCGCTTCCTGCACTACAGTGTGAATCCTACTGTCTATAAATCCATTAGGGTTCCACGTATCGGGGTTGTAATTTTCTAAAGTATCAACGATCTTTACCACCGCTTCTTTAATATCCATTTCAATTAATTCTCTGTCCATAATACTGATGTATTTAATTTTTTATATTCATCTAAGTCTATTTCAACAATCGGTAAACCATAATAATTTGAAACATAGTTTACATGCTTTTGAGTGGTTTTAGACCACCAACCATGCTGCACTAAACATTTACCCCCGTTGTTGACTCTACCATTTCCACTATAGTCAAGTGTTGCTACATGAGTTTCGTAGGAAAATATTTTATCATCTACCTGTGTAAGGTTATGTTGATACCTATCAAATTTTTTCAATTCCATCTTTTTTAAGGTTTAATTTGTTTTTAATTTGTTCGTGTATATCTGTCTCATATAAAGCTCCTTCTAAAGCCCATATAGCCGCTTGCATCTCGCTATTGGCTCTCATGCCGCTCATTGGGTCATCAGACCATATATCATAGTCTAATTTCTTTAAAATTTCTTTACAGTCCCACGAATATATACATGCATTCTCTGCATAATGATTTATGTGGTCACCAATATGCCAATCTTCAAATTCATAATCATCATTTTCAATATCACTGTTTAAATCATTAACTACTGTATCAATACAGTCTTCTTGGAATTCTCTTGCGTGTCTTTGCGCTTCTGTTTCCATTTCTTTAAATTCATTTTTCATATTACTTATATTTTATTTACGTATTTTTTTATATCTATCCAAAAAGTTTTATATGCGTTTTTTATTTCTCTTTCATATTTCAACTTTTCTTGCAAGAGTTCTATTTCTTGTTTTAATTCTTTAATGTATTGTGTTTTGGTTTGTGGTCTCATATTATACTGCTTTTAATCCTGCACCTTCCATAGAAAGTGGATAGTAAAAGTCAAATATATCATTGACTAAAACCTCTCGACATTCTTTATTTCTTTGGTCAAGTAATAAACACTCTTCTTTGGTTGGTTTATTTACTGTTTTGTCCCACACTATATTTCTAGCGTTTTCATCTAAATGATATTGTATATCACTAAAAGCTAATTCAGTTAAATATTGAATTGCTTCTTTTCTGTTATTTACTTTATTGTGTATAAATTTTCTTTTAGTTTTCATAATTTGTTTATTTAAATGTTATATCATTACTAATTCGTGTTAGCTTCGGTTGCTGTTCTTTACTCTAACTAGTTTACCGTCGATTTTCTCAAGGTTTAGTGATGTATAGCATTTACGCAACACACCTCTGGTTATATCGGTTTCTTTACCGTTTATTGTTCTAATTACTTTCATATACTTATTTTTTTAAATATTGTTCTTTCCTTATTTGTTCTAATATCTTGTCAAATTCTTCTCTATTCTCATAAAAAAGTTCTCTTGCCTCATTAAAGGCCATATCAAATATGTATTCGGAGTTGCTAAGTAACCAATCAGCTACCTCTGCGCACTGTTCATAGTATTTATCTTCCATAATTATTTATTATTTCATTTACGGCTTTTACCGAATTATATATGTGATTATCTAGGTATTCCTTATCGTACCCGCTATGAAGTGCCTCCTCATAGTGCTTAGTCTCGTCGTCGATTAGATAGTCCACTAATTTTTCTGCGTGGAATGCTAAGTCTTCTATCTCTTTTCTGTCGTATGTTCTCATATTAATGTATTATTGGTAATTCGTCATGCACCATCCATTCACAATCTTTTATGCGGTGGCCCATTTTTTCTATTGCTGCTTCAAGTTCTTCGCTTTCCATTTCCCATGTATTTATAGGATATGTCATAACCTCAGCACTTGAAAAGTCTAATACTGTTACGTATTTATCAAATTCGCTTTTCATAATTTATTTATTTAGTTTATTTTTTAAACTTTCCTCATAAGCTTTTGTAACTTTGTCTATCCACCATTGTGGTCTAGGCTTATAAGTACGGTCGTGTAATTCTTGTAATTCTTTTTCAGTTTTCATATTTAATCTATTTTTGATTCTTGTCTAATTCTCTTTAATGTGTGGACCAATTTAATCATAGTTGTTGCTAAATCGTCTTTGTCCCACTGCATTAAACTGTCATATTCATACCATTTATTTTCCATAATTTATTTATTTTTATTTGTTCATCTATTATATCATTATCAATCCGTATCTGGCTCAATTTGCTCTTCACCACATCTTGGACATATTTCACCGTTTATATCATCACTAACTACAGATAATAGTGTAGAGTGACCACAGTTATAACATTCACCTTTTACTTTGTTTTGATACCATTCCATCATAATTTAGTATTTTAAAATCCTATCAATACATTCCACTGTTTGATTTCTCAACCATTCTTTTCCAGTTTCATTTAAACCGTCAAATCCATCTACATCCCACAAATGATTTGCCATATCATTTAAGAATATAGTAATAGACTTTTCTACTCGTCTATTCACATTTATTGTGTCTTGG
>MDSV01146042.1_pt1 | contig 37360 bp, 34 predicted proteins | sample 810851 | NCBI WGS metagenome assembly MDSV01 (sample SAMN05326640, study PRJNA326480) | marine metagenome | isolation source: seawater | place: Atlantic Ocean: North East | collected 2012 | reverse complement strand
ATATTAGGCTCAACAGGTAGCATTGGTGTTAATACATTAGATGTAATTTCAAATCATCTGGATAAGTTTAATGTAAGAGCATTAACGGCAAATACGAATCTAGATATTTTTGTTGAGCAGTGTCTTAAATATCAACCCAAATACGCAGTGATGACAGATGAAGCTTCTGCATCAAAATTAGAAGAAAAATTAAAAAAGAAAGCTCCAGATATAAGTGTTTTGTCCGGTATCGATGGCCTAGTAGAAGTAGCAGAACTGGATTCAGTAGATTATGTTATGGCTGCAATTGTCGGCGCAGCTGGATTATTGCCAACACTGGCTGCCGCAAAAGCTGGTAAGCGTGTCTTACTAGCAAATAAAGAGGCGCTTGTAATGTCTGGTAAATTATTCATGGATACAATTATCAAAAGTAATGCTGAATTAATACCAATCGATAGTGAACACAACGCGATTTTTCAATGCATTACAAATGCAAACAATAAAAAGAGCAGTACAATTAGAAGCATCATGTTAACTGCTTCAGGCGGACCATTCCTAAACTCTCCAATTGACGAGCTTACTTCAAAAACACCTGAACAGGCATGTAAACACCCTAAATGGAAAATGGGGAGAAAAATTTCGGTTGATTCAGCCACAATGATGAATAAAGGGCTTGAGGTAATTGAAGCATCATGGCTATTTAATATAGAGTCAGATTTAATTGATATTGTAATTCATCCGCAAAGTATTATTCATTCATTGGTCGAGTATAAGGACGGGTCGGTATTAGCTCAATTGGGGAATCCTGATATGCGTATTTCTATTTCTTATGGTTTAGCATGGCCAGAGAGAATTGAGACAGATGTAGAGCGACTAAATTTATTTGATATTGCTCAATTTGATTTTAAAAAACCAGAAATGGATAGATTCCCCTGTTTAAGACTCGCACGCGAAGTAATCAAACAAGGAGGAACTAGTAGCACAATTTTGAATGCTGCTAACGAAGTGGCTGTAAATGAATTTTTAAATAAAAAGATAATGTTTACTGATATTGCAAAGATTATTGAATCTGTTATGAGTGATGTGACACAAAATGAAGCCGATAGTATCGAAAAAATTCTTAAAGATGATGAATTGGCAAGAAAACATGCAATAGAAATTATCAAGAGAATGAAGTAGTGATCGAAATACTAGAATCAATAGTCGCATTTATTATTTCGATTGGAGTATTAATAACTTTTCATGAATACGGACATTTTTGTGTAGCAAAATTTTTTGACGTTAAAATCCTTCGTTTTTCAATTGGCTTCGGAAAACCAATATATATAAAACACTTTGGGAAAGATCGGACTGAATTCACTATTGGAATTTTACCATTAGGTGGTTATGTGAAAATGCTCGATGCAAGAGAAGGCGATGTTGCAAAAAAAGATATGAAATATGAATTTAATGCTAAGTCGCTATGGCAGAGATTTTGCATAGTTTTAGCAGGGCCAGTATTTAATTTTATTTTGGCAATTATTCTCTATTCAATTGTGTATCTAGTCGGTGTACAAGGACTAAAACCCGTAATTGGGAATGTTGATTCGCCCTCAATCAGTGAACAATCGGGTTTTATGGCTAAACAAGAAATAGTTTCTATAAATGCTTTAAATACACCCACATGGTCAAGCGTCATTGATCATTTTGTCGGTAACACGGTAAACGGAGAAATCGTTGACGTGGTCGTTAAAGATATTGATGGAATCCAGCAAACACTAAATTTAGATCTATCTATGGTATCAATTGATGAAATGGCGGATGGTAAGTTATTGAAAAAAATAGGTTTACATCCAGAAAAATTAAAAATAGCACCAATTATTGGGGATATTATAAAAAATTCAGCTTCTGAAGCAGCTGGTTTACAAAAAAATGACAAAATAATTGCTATAGGCGATGAAAAAATTGAATCATGGGACCAACTTGTTCACATAATAAGAAAAAGCCCTGATATAGCTTTAAAAATTGAGTTTATGCGTGATGGAGCCAAAAAAAATATAGAATTGACACCGGCAAATATCCTTCAAAAAGGTGAAAATATTGGTCAAATCGGGGTGAAACCCAAGATAAACGATGCTTTGTATGAGTCATATTTTGCTCTGGAGCAATATTCACTAAATATGTCCATTTTAAAGGGGTTTGACAAGACTTGGGAAATGTCAGTGCTAACTCTTAAGGTACTTGGTAAAATAATATCTGGCGACGCATCTGTGAAGAATTTATCTGGCCCAATAAGTATCGCTAAATATGCGGGTCAGTCGGCCAGTATTGGTCTGACAGCACTTTTAACATTCCTAGCAATAGTTAGTATAAGTCTGGGTGTGCTTAATTTGTTACCAATACCATTACTAGATGGCGGCCATTTAGTCTATTACATTGTTGAATTCATTACAGGTAAACCTGTTTCAGATTCAATACAATTAACAGGACAAAAATTAGGGATGATCTTATTACTAAGCTTGATGTGTATTGCTCTTTACAATGATTTTATTAGGTTACTAGGTTAAGTAAAAAATATGAAACGCGGATTCAAAAAAATATTTTATATACTTGTTCTATTACTGCCTCTTCATACAATTTATGCGGCAGATGAATTTGTTATCGAGGATATACGTGTTGAAGGATTGAAAAGAGTAACGCCGGGTACCGTCTTCAATTATTTGCCAATGAAAGTTGGCGATAGATTTGACGATTCGCTTTCCTCTAATGCGGTGAGAGCATTATTTAAAACAGGATTTTTTGATGATGTAAAATTAGAAAGAGATGGAAATGATTTAATATTAATTTTTGTAGAACGTCCTGCAATTGGATCGATAACAATGACAGGTAATGAAGATATAAAAACTGATGAGTTGCTAGAGAATTTGAAACAAGTTGGTTTTGCTGAGGGCAGGGTCTTTTTACAATCTCAATTAGAAATGGTAGAACAAGAACTGCAACGGCAGTACTACTCGTTTGGTAAATATGCAGCGAAAATCACCTCAAATGTAACAGAATTAGATAATAATCGCGTAGCTATCACTATAGATGTATCTGAAGGACTGGTTGCAAAAATAAAGAAAATTAATATTGTTGGTAATATTTTATTTGAAGAAGAAGATTTGTTAAAACAGTTTAAACTAAGCACACCTACAATGTTTTCTTTCTTCACAAAAGTAGATCAGTACTCCAAGCAAAAATTATCTGGCGATCTAGAGTCATTACGGACCTTTTATCTCGATCGCGGGTATTTAAATTTCACTCTAGACTCAACACAAGTGACAATAACGCCAAATAAAAAAGATATCTATATCACTATAAATATTACCGAAGGTGCAGTATATAAAGTAACTGATGTTAAATTGGGTGGAGATTTAACTCTACCTGAATCAGATATACTTGATTTAATATCAGTTAGATCTGGAGAAATTTTCTCAAGAAAAAAAGTAACAGAAACAACGAAAAATATTTCTGATCGTTTGGGTGAGGAAGGATACTCATTTGCTAATGTTAATTCTATTCCAGATATCAACAAGGATGATAAAACCGTTTCATTAACCTTTTTTATCGATCCGGGAAAACGTATTTATGTTAGGCGAATAAATTTCTCAGGCAATAGTAAAACTCGTGACGAAGTATTAAGACGTGAAATGCGTCAGCAAGAAGGTTCATGGATTTCAACTACTCAAGTTGAAAGAGGGAAGCTTCGCCTCCAAAGAACTGGTTTTTTTAAAGATGTTAATGTGGAGACACCGCTGGTTCCTGGAACATCAGATCAAGTCGACGTTAATTATTCTATCGAAGAAGCTCCGGGCGGGCAATTTGGTATTGGTATTGGATTTTCACAAACATCAGGAATTATACTAACTACAAACTTAACTCAGGATAATTTCTTGGGAAGTGGAAAACGAGTTGGTTTCGCATTTAATAATAGTGATATTAATAGTAATTATAGTCTGAGTTATTGGAATCCATATTTTACACTTGATGGAATTGGCAACGGGTTTAATCTTTTTTACAAGGAAACCGATGCTGGTGATGCTAATTTGTCTTCATTTAATGCTAAAGATGCGGGTGCAGATGCAGGGTTCTCGCTCCCTGTATCAGAAAATAATACTGTAGAAACATCATTTAGATACCAAAAAACTGATATTAAACTAGGCACAAATCCTTCAACACAACTTCTTAGTTTCACCAATGCTCACGGTAGTGAATACGATATATTTAGTTGGAATTTTTCATTTAAGTTTGATACGCGAAACAAGGCTATATTGCCTGACAAAGGAACACTACATAGAGTGAGTTCAGAGGTAACAATTCCTGTTGGCTCAGATGTCGAATTTTATAAGCTACGTTATAAAACAAAATGGTTTAAAGATCTTTATGAAGACTACATTCTTACTCTGGGTGCTGATTTAGGTTATGGTGATGCGCTTGGCGACACAACAGAACTCCCATTCTTTGAAAATTTTTACGCAGGTGGTCCCCGCTCTATTAGAGGCTACGAGGACAACACTGTTGGTCCAGTCGATAATACGAGCTTATCAATTGGTGGGTCAAAAAGAGTGGTTGGCAATGCTGAAGTTATTCTTCCTGTACCGTTTCTTAGCGACGTAAAACAAGCTCGTGTTACTGGTTTTCTTGATGCTGGTAGTGTTTATGGTCCGGATGAGGATGTAAATTTTGATGATCTAAGATATTCAACCGGGATCAGTGCAATTTGGGTTTCACCATTTGGAGCAATTAGCGTTAGTTATGCAATTCCATTTGCTGAAAAAAGCACAGATCAAATTCAGAACTTTCAATTTACTTTTGGTACGTCATTTTAGTTATTTGGAGCAATAATAATGAAGATTTTATTTAACTTATTTTTAACATCTGCACTTTTATTTACTTTAGTTCACAATATAAATGCTGAAGAGACATATAAAATTGGAGCTGTTAATGCAATTCGTGTTTTAGAAAAATCACCACAAGCAGATAAAGCAAGAAAAATGATTGAAGATGAATTCACTTCTCGAGATAAACAATTAATATCTGAACAAAAAACTATTAAAGAACTCGAGGATAAGTTTAATAAAGATAAGGCAATATTGAGCGAGCAAGAAAGAACAAAGCTTGAGAGAGATATTGTATCTAAAAGAAGAGATCTAAAACGAAAACAAGATGAATTCAGAGAAGATCTAAATTATAGACGTAATGAAGAAATGGTTAAAATACAAAAACAAATAATTCAGTCTATCCAACAAGTGGCTAAGGATAATCAATATGATCTAGTATTAAGCGAAGGTGTATTATACGCAAGCCCAAAGATAGATATGAGTGAATTGGTTATTGAGTATTTAAAAAAAGATAGTCAGTAGCACTGGAATAATTATAAATTAATTTCAATAGGTAGTTTTATGCCGACAACTCTTGGCGAATTATCTCAATTAAGTGGAGCAAAAATAGAGGGTAACTCTGATTGCGTTATTGTCGCTGTTAATACTTTGAGATTAGCAAAGCAAGGCGAGATCACATTTTTGTCAAATCGCCGCTATGCAAAGGAATTACCACAAACAAAAGCATCAGCAGTTATTTTGTTGGAGGAAGATTTGCAAAATTGCCCGACAAATGCCCTAGTTAGTAATACTCCTTATTTGGCTTATGCGAAAATTGCAAATTATCTCTACCCATCAATTTCAAAAGATAGTGGAGTTGCTGATGGAGTAATTTTTGGCAGTAATTGCGATGTTGATGATAGTGCAGCTATCTGCGCCAATACGGTAATTGGCAATAATGTTACTATCGGCGCTAATTCATATATTGGCCCCAATTGCACTTTAGACGATAATGTTAAAATTGGTGTCAATTGTAATCTAGCATCAAGTGTAACTGTTTGTCATGGCGTAACGATAGGAAAGAATGTGATACTTCATCCTGGCGTTGTTTTGGGTTCTGATGGTTTTGGTCTCGCTCAAGATAAACATGAATGGATTAAAATTCCACAAATCGGTTCTGTTGTGATTGGTGATAATGTAGAAATCGGCGCTAATTCCACAATTGATAGAGGGGCTATAGAAAATACAATTATAGAGAACGGGGTTAAAATAGATAACCAAGTTCAAATTGGACATAATGTTGTTATCGGCGAAAATTCAGCTATAGCCGGTTGCGCAGGTATTGCTGGGAGTGCAACTATAGGTAAAAGATGCATGATTGGGGGAGCATGTGCTATTAGCGGGCATATTGAAATAACCGATGATGTTACAATCACCGGAATGTCTGGTGTGCCGAACTCAATAAAATTACCAGGTATTTATTCTTCAGGCTTTCCAATAACTGAAAATAGAATATGGCAAAAAAATATCATTCGTATGAAAAATATTGATCAAATAATAAAAAAAATAATGTTGAAACTAAAATAAAAGAAAATAATTATGAAGAATATCGATATCGAAGAAATTAAGACTATATTACCTCATCGCTACCCTTTTTTATTAATCGATAGAGTTATTGATGTCCAAAAAGGTCAGCATATTAAAGCTTTGAAAAATGTAACGTATAACGAGCCTTTTTTTCAGGGGCATTTTCCAAATAAATCAATTATGCCTGGCGTATTGATCATCGAAGCATTTGCTCAGGCAACCGCTCTTCTTGGAGCATACGGATTTGATGAAAAAAGAGGTTCTGATAAGGAACTATATTATTTAGTCGGAGTTGATAAAGCTCGATTTAGAAAATCGATTATACCTGGCGATCAAATAATAATAGATGTTAATTTTTTAACAAATAAAAAAGGTATATGGAAATTTAATGCAACTGCATTCGTTGATTCAGTGCAAGCAGCTTCAGCTGAATTATTGACGACAATCAAGGAGTAATTCCTTGATTGATCCAACCGCTATTGTTCATCCAGATACTAGTATCGATAGCGATGTTGCTATTGGTCCATATTCAGTAATTAATAAAGATGTTTCTATTGGCTCAGGCACGGTTATAGGTTCCCACAGTGTAATTAATGGACCAACAAAAATAGGTTCTAACAATAAAATATTCCATTTTTGTTCGATTGGAGAGGATCCTCAGGACAAAAAATACGATAAAGACTCTAATTCGTATTTAGAAATTGGATCAGGAAATACAATACGTGAGTATGTATCGATTAATCGTGGCACCTCAGACGGCGGAGGTACGACAAGTATTGGAAATAATAACTGGATAATGGCCTATGTTCATATCGCTCATGATTGCAAAGTTGGAAATAATTCAATCTTTGCAAATAACTCAACTTTAGCAGGTCATGTAAGTATAGGTGATTTTGTTATTTTGGGTGGTTTCACGGGCGTGCATCAATTTTGTAGAGTTGGTAGCTATAGTTTTTCAGCTATATCATCCGTTATTACAAAAGATGTTCCACCTTTTTTACTAGTATCTGGAAATACCGCAAAACCAACAGGCCTCAATCGAGAGGGTTTAAAAAGAAATAACTTTAATGTAAAAGATATTAATGAACTAAAAAAAGCTTACCGAATTATTTACCGTGATGGTCGTGTCCTCTCAGATGCACTCAAGAAGTTATTAAAAATGTCAAAAGATTCAAAAGAAGTAGAGCAAATGTATTTATTTATTTCATCATCAGAAAGAGGAATTGTTAGATAATGAAGATTGCCTTGGATTTAAAGTCAGAGCAATAAAATGCTACGTATTGGTATCGTAGCTGGTGAGCCTTCAGGTGATATGCTTGGTGCCGGCCTTGTTCACGAATTAAGTAAAAAAGTTGAGAATATATCTATAGAAGGAATTGGCGGAGAAAAACTTGCAAATGAAAAGATGAATATTTTATTCCCAATGGAAAGATTATCTGTGATGGGTTTTACAGAAATCTTTGGCAGATATTTCGAATTAAAGAAAATAAGAGGTAAATTAATAAAGTATTTTCTAGAAAATCCGCCCGATGTTTTCATTGGTATTGATGCGCCCGATTTCAATCTATATATTGAAAAGAAACTTCGTCAAGCAGGAATTAAAACAATACATTATGTAAGTCCATCTATATGGGCTTGGAGAGAGAATAGGGTAAAAAATATTAGAGAGTCAGTTGATCTAATTTTAAATTTATTTCCTTTTGAAACTGAAATTTACGATAAATATAATATTCCAAATAGATATATTGGCCATCCTCTTGCCGATACTCTCCTATCTAGTCCACCGGATATAAAATCTGCTAGAAGCCAACTAGACATACCTTTAGGTAAAAAAATGATCGCCATACTCCCTGGGAGTCGTAAAAATGAGATAAGAAGAATCGCTCCGTCATTACTTAAGGCCGCTTATATTTTGCAGCAAAAAAATAAAAATATTTTATTTGTGTCCGCATTAGTTGATAAATCTTCTTATGAAATTTTTAAAAAAATTAAAAATAAAGTGACACCTACTTTAGAAATAAAAAATCATATAGGTAAAACACATCGTATTATTGAGTCTTCGGATATTGTAATGTTGGCATCTGGGACGGCAACACTAGAAACTATGCTTCTATATAAGCCAATGGTCGTAGTGTATAAGCTGTCTTGGCCTACGTATTTTATAGTTAAGATGTTAACCAAAATACCATATGCTTCGTTACCAAATATACTAGCAAATGATAATATTGTTTCCGAGTGTTTACAGCATAGGTGTCGACCAAAAGTCATTGTATCTGAATTAGATAAATTATTAAATTCCAGTAATAATATTAAAAAAACTATTAATTGTTATAAAAAATTATCAAACATACTAAGAAAACAAGCAAATACCGAGGCGGCTAATGCAGTACTTAAACTAATACAATATGAAAAGTTTACTTGATGATTTAAAAATAGATAAAACTTGTGTCATAGCAGGTGTTGATGAAGTTGGAAGAGGGCCGCTTGCAGGTCCTGTCGTCGCTGCTGCTGTTGTATTGGATAAGGATAATGACATTCCTAATATTTGCGATTCAAAAAAATTAAGCTCAAAAAATCGAACTATAATTTCGGAAAATATAAAACTAAACTCCTTAGATTGGTCAATTGGAAGAGCTGAAGTTGAAGAGATTGATGAATTAAATATCTTACAAGCAAGTTTACTTGCAATGGAGCGGGCAGTTCAAAACTTAAAAATAAACTTTGATATTGTATTAGTTGATGGACAACATGTACCAAAAACAGACATAAAAGCAATTGCGGTCATAAAGGGAGATAATTTTGTTCCTGCTATTTCAGCAGCATCAATTATCGCTAAAGTAGAAAGAGACAATGAAATGATAGAATTAGATAAAATTTATCCAAATTATGGATTTTCGGCACATAAAGGATATCCAACAAAACAGCATATTGAATCATTAGAAAAACTAGGTATCACAGCAATACATCGGCGGACTTTTTCGCCCGTAAACAAATATATCAATAGATAATCAAAATATGAGTTTTATACATTTAAATTTACATACTGAGTATTCATTGGTTGATGGACTAATTAAGATTGATGAATTAGCTGCGACAGCAGAAAAAATGAATATCCCAGCTATAGCAGTCACAGAAAAAAGTAATGTATTTTCAGCTGTAAAATTCTATCGAGCAATGCATAGTCGAGGTATTAAACCAGTAGTAGGTGCGGAAATAAATCTAATAACGGAAAAGAAGGATGAATTTTATAATATACTTTTACTTTGCCAACATATAGATGGCTATAAGAATTTATCAAAATTAATAACAAAAAGTTATATTGAGGGGCAACATCTAGGAAATCCACTTGTACATGTTGATTGGTTAGAAAAATATAATGAAGGCTTGATTGCGCTCGATTGCGCAGAAAATGGTTTTTTAAATAAGTCATTTATTAACGATGATGCTTCAATATGTGAGAAAAAAATAGAAAAATGGTCGCGTATATTTCCAAGGCGTTTATATATTGAATTGCAAAGGATTGGTAAAGATAATCAAGATGTACTGATAAACAATATAATTGTAAATTCTAATAAATATAATATCCCATTAGTCGCAACAAATAATGTCAGGTTTTTAGATAAACTGAGTTATGAGGCTCATGAAGCCCGTGTTTGTATTAATCAAAGCTATACACTTGATGATCCCAGACGCCCCAGACTTTATACATCAGATCAATACTTACGTACCGCAGAAGAAATGGAAATATTATTTTCTGATATTCCAGAATCTATAACAAACACAACAATGATTGCTCAAAGATGTAATATAGAATTTACTCTTGGTGAAAATTTTCTACCATATTTTCCAGTAGAACAACATGAAACACAGGATCAAAGATTAATCAATGATTCTAAAAATAAGTTAGAAAAAATTCTAAGTGATTCAAATATTATCAACGAAAATACTGTTGACCAGTATTATTCTAGATTACAAAAAGAACTTGATGTGATTATTAGCATGGGGTTTTCGGGTTATTTTTTAATAGTTGCGGATTTTATTTATTGGGCTAAGAATAATGGTATTCCTGTTGGACCGGGGAGGGGATCAGGTGCAGGTTCATTAGTTGCCTATGCATTAGATATTACTGAGCTTGATCCCATCAAATATGATTTACTTTTTGAACGCTTCTTAAACTCTGAACGCGTTTCATTGCCTGACTTTGATGTTGATTTTTGTATGGAACGCAGAGATGACGTAATAAATTATGTATCTGGGAAATATGGAAATGATCGAGTTTCTCAAATTATTACTTTTGGAACAATGGCTGCAAAGGCGGTGGTTAGAGATACAGGTAGAGTTTTGGGATTTCCCTATGGTTTTGTTGACCAAATAGCAAAACTAATACCTTTTGATTTAGCCAAGCCCATGACTCTCGATAGGGCTTTATCCGAAGATAAGGCTTTGAAAAAAAGGTATAAAACTGAAGATGATGTAAAACTATTAATCGATTTAGCAAAAAAGCTTGAAGGTATCACAAGAAATGCGGGTCGACATGCGGGTGGTGTAGTAATAGCTCCGGATTCATTATTTAATTATATGCCACTTTATTGTGAACAAACATCCCAGACTATCGTAACGCAATTTGATATGGGTGACGTGGAGAATATCGGGCTTGTTAAATTTGATTTTTTAGGATTAAGGACATTAACAATTATAGATTGGGCACTTAAAGATATAAATCGAATTAGAAAAAAAGAAAATAAAGAAGTTTTAAATATTAGAAAGCTTGAGCTTGATGATTCATTAACTTATCAATTAATACAAAGTACAAATACAACAGCGGTGTTTCAATTAGAATCAGATGGTATGAAGCAGCTCATAAAACGTTTAAAACCAGATAAATTTGACGATCTTATAGCGTTAGTCGCACTATTCAGACCAGGGCCATTACAATCTGGAATGGTTGATGACTTTATTGAAAGAAAATCTGGTGCAGCAATACGTTATATGCATGATGATTTAGAGCATGTATTAAAACCCACATATGGGATAATTTTATATCAGGAACAGGTAATGCAAATTGCTCAATTACTTGCTGGATATACACTTGGTTCTGCTGATTTATTACGTAGAGCTATGGGTAAAAAGAAAGAAGAAGAAATGGCTGCACAAAGAGAAATATTTACAGAAGGTTGTGTCTCACGAGGTATTGATAAAAATCAATCAACAAAAATCTTTGATGTTATGGAGAAATTTGCGGGATATGGTTTTAATAAATCTCACTCTGCTGCATACGCACTTGTTGCATATAGGACGGCATGGCTAAAAGCACATTACCCAGCAGCATTTATGGCAGCTGTTTTATCATCTGATATGGATAATACTGATAAAATAGTTACCTTTTTAGAAGAAATTAGAAGGATGAAAATAGAAATACTTCCACCCTCAGTGAATCAGGGTCAGTATGCTTTTACTGTAACTGATGATATGAAGATAACGTATGGACTAGGAGCAATCAAAGGTGTTGGTTTATCAGCCATCGAAGTAATTATAAAAGCAAGGGAAGAAGGCGGTGACTTTTTGAGCTTATTTGATTTTTGTAAACGCATCGATTTACGTAAAGTTAATAGACGTGTTCTTGAGGCATTAATAAGATCGGGCTCAATGGATTTCTTTGGGGTTAGTAGGAGTACGCTCTCTTATAATCTTTCAAAAGCAATTTCTTTATCCGAACAATATTCAAGAGATAATATAAGCGGACAAAATGATATGTTCGGCTTAGATGCGCAAGAAAAAAATGAGGATAATACTTCGGATATCTCTCAGTATAAAATTTTGCCAGATTGGAGCGATAAAGAAAGGTTGATAGGAGAGAAGGAGACTTTAGGTTTTTATCTTAAAGGGCATCCAATAAACAGATATGAGAATGAAATCAAAGAGATTGTAAGCACAAGGCTAAGTGAATGTAGACTCGGTAATGTTTTCGTAGCTGGTTACATTATGAGCATAAGAACACGAACCGGAAGCAGGGGTCATATGGCTATGATAAGGCTTGATGACAGGACAGCAAGAATTTTAGTTAATATTTATTCTGATGAATATCAGAAATATAGAAATTTACTTATAAAAGATCAGTTAGTTTTTGTAAAAGGCAAGGCAATGGAAGATGACTATGTAATTGAGGGTGGTCTCTCTATAAAAGCAAACCAGGTCTACACACTTGATCAAATAAGAGAAGAACGTTCATCGTTAATTCTTAGTATAGAGAAAAGAGACTTAACTAATGGGGGTGTTGAGAAATTGAAAAATGCAATCACACCATATCGTAATGGAAGTTCAAAAGTGTATATACGTTATAATAATGGTAATGCAATTGCTAATTTGAATCTCGGTGAAGAATGGAAATTAACAATAAATGACGAGTTACTGGATAAATTAACAGAATCAATTGGTAAAGAAAATATAAAAATAGACTATAATATTAATCGCTTCCAATAAAAGAATATAAGATAACAATATGCATTTTTTAGATTTTGAAAAACCAATTGCCGAGCTTGAAGCTAAAATTGAAGAATTACGTTTTGTCGAAAATGATCAGGAGATTGACGTAAATAAAGAAATTATAGCATTGAAAAAAAGAAGTCGCGATCTAACAGAATCAATTTTTTCAGCTTTAACTCCATGGCAAATATCTCAGGTCTCAAGACATCCAAGACGTCCATATACAAGAGATTATATCGAAAGAATTTTTATTGATTTTGAGGAATTACATGGTGAAAGGTGTTTTGCCGATGATCCAGCAATCATAACAGGAATAGGGCGTTTAGCAGGACATTCGGTAGTTATTATAGGGCATCAAAAGGGCAGAGATACAAAAGAACGAATAATGCGAAATTATGGCATGCCTAAGCCCGAAGGTTACCGTAAAGCTCTCAGGATTATGAGGCTTGCTGAAAGATTTAGTATGCCCGTATTAACATTTATAGATACACCGGGTGCATACCCTGGTATAGAAGCAGAAGAGAGAGGTCAAAGCGAGGCAATAGCAAGAAATCTTCTAGTAATGTCTGAATTACAAACACCTATCATCTCAACTGTTATTGGTGAAGGTGGTTCTGGTGGAGCACTTGCAATCGGTGTTGCTGATCACCTGTTAATGCTCCAATATAGTACATATTCAGTCATTTCACCTGAAGGTTGTGCATCAATCTTGTGGAAAAGCGCAGATAAGGCACAGGAGGCAGCGCAATCACTAGGTATAGATGCGCCGAAATTAAAAGAACTAGGGCTTATTGATCGTATTGTTGACGAACCATTGGGTGGCGCACATCGCGATTTTGATGAAATAGCACGTCGGGTTAAGTTAATCTTAATTGAAGAACTCGAGAAGTTATCCGCTACACCCGTTTCACAGATTGTAAATCAAAGACAAAAGAAATTGAGAAAAATTGGAAAATTTGAAGAAAATTAAATATTACATTTCTTTTTATGTCTAATTTACTTACATAAAGAAAACATTTCATGACATATTCATTATCTGAATTCAACCCCTCAATTTATTTTAAAAAATTTGATAATTCTAATCATATTGTTATTGCATATAGTGGCGGTATAGACTCAAGTGTTTTACTTAACATCATGTGCGCGAATAAAGAACATCTAAAACAATCTATTGAAGTCATACATGTGAACCATGGACTACATGAAAAAAGTTCAAACTGGGAAGATTTTTGTAAAAAAGAATGTGAAAAATATAAAGTTACTTTTAAATCGATAAAAATTCAGGAAGATTGCCCCAAAGAGAATAGTGTCGAAGCCTGGGCAAGAAATATGCGATATAAATTGATATCGAAACATGTAAAAAAGAATGACATATTAATTACAGCACACCACAAGGACGATCAAGTGGAAACATTCTTTTTACAGTTATTGAGAGGCTCAGGTGTTCATGGGTTAGCTTCAATGCCAGTTATTAAAGAATTCAAAAATGGTTTTCACGTAAGACCATTTTTATCATTTCAACGAAACGAAATTACAAAGTATGCAAAGGAAAATAATATTTCATGGATTGATGATGAAACAAACCTAGATATAAATTATCAACGAAATTTCTTAAGACATAATGTTCTGCCAACAATTGATGAAAATTGGTTATCGTATCGAGAAAGCATTCTAAGAGTAATAAGTCATCAAGCGGATAGTATGAAAATACATAATGAAATCGCACAGTTGGATATGGAAAAAATATCATGTAATGATACAAGTAATCTCCACGTAGGATTAATCAAAGAATTATCTGAAGAGAGAAAAAAGAATCTAATATTCTTTTGGCTAAAAAACCTTAATTTGGAAACACCATCATCCAAGCATATGAAACAAATTATAAGTGCACTAATAAATTCTGATCAGCAAAAATCACCCTGTGTTAACTGGGGTAATACTGAAGTAAGGCGATACAAGAAATTTCTGTATGCTTCCAATATTGTTGATAATCATGAATCTGATATTGAAATAACATGGGATATAAATTCTCCATTGATGATTGAAGGAGAAACCCTAACAACAATAGAAAGTCAGGGTAAGGGTCTTTCAAAAGAATGCATAAAAGATGCAAATATTATTATTCGATATAGGCATGGTGGAGAAAAAATTTACACTAATAGTTTATCTCAATCAAAATCAATCAAACAACTATTTCAAGAACGTAGTGTATTGCCATGGTTAAGAAATAAAATTCCTCTTATCTATATTAATGATGAGTTAGCAGTTGTTCCAGGTTTTTGTGTAGGAAGAAAATTTTCTGCTGATAAAAATGAATCATCATTAGATATACTTTGGTCAGGGTACAATAAAGTAATACAAAATTAGAAAAATAGTATGAATGCTATAAAGAAATTTTTCCTAAAACTAATATCAGATAAAAAAAATAGTTCTAAAAAAATTACTACTATTCAAAATATCTCCAATAGTCATTATGTAAATAAACAAAAATTATTTGAGTACTGGTGTCAAAAAGAAGAATGGTTACTTTTTAATGAAGGTATTCCTCTACTATTTTCGATTGATCCGGATAAAAAAAATAATATTAATGAAGAGTTATTTGATAAAATAGAAAAATTAAAAATACATGCAAATGAATGCGTTGAAAAAAAATTACTTAATGTTACTAATTGTGATGAACCAAAAATAAAATGGACCATAAAGCCAACAGATTTTTTTTCATGGGCAACTATTAGTAGGGTACCTATGCCTGATGAATTTAGTGCATTAATGGCATTTATTACTCAGACAGTTAAAAGTAAAAATAATTTAGAAAATAATAATGAAACTATTAAGAATACACATTTAATTAATAGAGAAATTACACTTGGCGCGGCAATATCTTTATTAATAAATGATCCAGCTTCATGCAGAAAGAATGGAAATATTGACAGCACAACTATTGTTCATAAAATTCTTCAGAATGAGAAGCATTGGTTCTATAATTCAAAAAGAGAACTGGCCGATAAAGAAATGATTAGTCTTATTGAAGAATATGTAAATTTTTCGCACAGTTTTTATAAGAAATAGTATCGATTATTTATCAGGAAATAATGGATCAGGTAGGTCGTAAAATTCTATTTTTATTGATTTAACACCACGTTTTTGTTCCGCAACCTGATTAAATACATCATCTGGTTCCTTAAATTCACCAATTTGAGCTATATTATTATCAAGCTTCGCATCCACGTTAATAATTTTTTCATGTAGTTCAGGTGAGTATTCGAATTCATAGGCTCTTGGCTCACTTAGCTCTGTCATATTATTAATTTTAGATAACCATAAGTATATCGCACCACTAGTATTTTCTTCTTTATTTGGCTGCTCGACATGCGCTGCAAGAAGCCTAAATTGTGCTGGCGGATCTTGTTTTGTTGGCCAACCAAGCAGTGCAGGCATTGAATAGTAAGTTATTACATAAAAAGCTGATGTTAGAATAACTGCCCCAGCTTTTATAGGCCAAGCCCATTTTGAGTAAAGATTAATACTAAGTAGCAGTATTGCTAATAATATATAAGCCGCAATAATTCCTGTTATTCCTAATGACACAATAATTTCTCCGATTAATTAACAATGACAAGTTGTTTTGGAAGAAAATTAATTCCCGAAACTTTGCCGTTACGTGTAATACTAAATCTTACAGCTGTTTTTTCATCACCCTTTTTTTCAAGATTTACTGAACCATAGTATACAATTTCTAACTTGGGATTAACTTTAGCAAGCCTTACATTAACATCGACTGGTTTATTAGTTTCAGACGCATAATAATGTAAATTGACTACATATTCTCCTTTAACAACACCTCTTATTGTCACTACTTCTTGGTTTAATGGGTTTTGAACCTCTTCTCCATTAATTACAATCGTGTCATTTACTAAGCCACGATCATCTCGATCTAAATGTAGTAAGCCAGCTTCTGCTGCTCTGAAATAAACTAGTTGACCCTCAGGGTCCTCTACCCACACATCTATATCATCAGGACTATTATCTTCCCATGTTATGGTGAGTATATACTCAGCCTTTGGATCGATAATTCCCGTTTTTGCTTCAGGATTCATAAACATAATTGCAACCAGAAACAGAAAAGTAAATCCAAGAAGCGCATTAAATAACAAATCAGTAAAAGGATCAGAGCGAAAACGATCTTTTGTGCGCATTTTGATGTTAGTTATTATTTATTTTTGGAATAACATGCACATGCGTCATATGACGTGTCATTTCAATTAATCCGTCAACATGTCTGTCGATCATATGATATTGCATCGCAGCGAGGACACTGGCTACAAGACCAGTTAGTGTTGTATATAGAGCAGTGCCCATTCCATTACTCATATGCCTAAGTATTTTTTGCATATTACTAACATCGAAGTCTGCAATATTGGCAACTGAACCAAGCATAAAAATGAAACCAATAATTGTCCCTAAAAGCCCGAGTTTTAACATTACATCAGAGACAAACCAACCAATTTCCTGTGGACCCTTAAGCCTTGAATTGTAGACGTCATTTAGATCCGATGATGAGCCATTGTCTTCGTTGTCTGATACTTTACCATTTCGATAAAATAAATCCTTTATGTACTCAGTCATAAGGCATCTAGGTAGCTTTATTTTTGAATTAATAAGTACTCGGTCACCATCAATATCAATACGTATTTTGTGCTCATTTCTAATGATTTTTTCAATTTTTCTTGATAAGTTTGTTTCTAATGAAATAGCGTATATTCTCTTAGCGCAATGTATGGTGACAAGGATATAAATAAGAGATATCGCCATTGAAATATGACTTTTGTCTACGCTGTATAGTAAAAGGATAACACCTTCATTCCACGCGATGATAACGGTGAAAAGAATTAATCCTGTAAGGACTAGCCACTTTAGTAATAGCGCGTGTTCTGGTTCTCTCATCATCTTATTATAAATTTGTCTTGATCAGCGATACAGATAATTATTTATTTGTCTTGATCAAGAATAAAAGGATCTTCCGATGCTGCGTATTCTACCATTTTAGTTAGAATATTATTCATTTTTAGTGCAAATTTATTCAAATCTTTTGAGTTAGTATTTTCAGGTAGTAATCTGGTTGCGACGTATGTCTTATTATTCTGCTCATTAATTGTTATTTTATAAGGACAAAAATTAATATAGCCTGGATCTAAGAGAAGCATTTCTTCTGCGAGCGTTAAGTTACAAAATAATATTATTTCATTTTTTGGAAATTTTTTAGCTTTTCTTTTTTGAATGGACTCTCCAATATTTAATCTATTTACGATACGAAAATTATTTTCTGTGATTGCAAATTCAACATCTTGAATAACATCTTCAAAATCTTTACTCGATATATTTTTAAATATTTCATTAGAATCATTCGAGCATGAAATTAATGGCATTAAGCAAGCCAATAAGAATAGGTGCCTGAGATTAATCATAGTTCTCCAGTTATGTGCTTTTTAAATTAATTATCATTTACTCATTTATCACAACTACAGTACCAATATTTACATATTGCTTTAGCTCATTTATATCATGATTTGTTAGTGCAATGCATCCATCTGTCCAATTCAAATCTTTATGGATTGCGAGTTTTTGCTTTGTAATCCTACCAATACCGTGAATCCCTATTTGCCCTCCGAGTTTAGTATCCTGTGGTGGAAATTCTCGTTTTTTATAGGCACCTGCTATCCTTTTAAAATCCGCTCCATCTATTACTTCATTTTTAAACCCATACCATGCATCAATTAAGTTGGGATAGCTCAATTGTATAAAATAATGAAAGCGGCTACTCTTTTTTAGTTTAGTAACTCGATATACTCCCAATGGTGTTTTACTATCTCCTCGTTCTCTTTTAGTACCTTTGCCTCCTTTTCCTGTTGCTATATGGTACTTTTTTATGATTGTATTTGATTTCTTTACTACTAACTCTTTGTCATTTTTATTAATGATTATTCTGTATTCTTCTACAGCATTAATAGAAAATGATATAAATACCATGACTATAGCGAGTAATATCGAAATTGATTTTTGTGACATGATTTATAATGAGTTGTGTTAATATTATTGAAGTATGTTTTTTTTATTTTGATAATTTGAGATAATAATTAATCATATTATAAATATCATCATAAATTAATTTGTAATCATAAAATGAGCAATAAAAAATATAATTTAACTGCAATTATCATACACTGGTTAATGGCAATATTAATATTGTGCATGTTTATTCTTGGTTTTTATATGGTTGATTTGCCGAAAGGGTCTGATGAAAGAAGTTATTTCTTTCAGCTACATAAATCGCTAGGCTTGACCCTTGCTTTGTTGGCTTTGATAAGGATCTTGTGGAAACTTTTTTCTAGATCACCTGAGCCTCTTCCAGACGATGTAACTTTAATTCAAAAGAAACTCGCAACAGCTACACATCACTTACTTTATTTGATGATGTTTATACAGCCAATAACAGGGTATATTTCGTCTTCATTTGCTGGCTATAAAACAAAGTTCTGGGGGATTCCACTACCTCATTGGGGATGGAAGTCGCCAGATCTCAATCAATTATTTACGCTGTTTCATGAAATTTCCGCGGTAATTTTAGGCTCACTTATTCTGCTTCATTTAGCCGGCGCTTTTTTTCATATCTACAACAAACAATTACACCTTTTTAAAAGAATGTGGTTTTGATATTTTTTTCTGCAAATAAAAAAGGGGTCTAAGACCCCCTTTTGCTTAAGCTAAGACAACAATTACTTGTTGTTGATATACATGGTGACTTCAAAGCCAAAGCGGATGTCACTGTATTCTGGAGTTTCCCATTTCATATTAACTCTCCTTAAGAATAGTTATTTTATTAAAAAAACCCGATGAGAACGGGACACATTTCATAATGTGCACTTAATTACATACAGATTTCGTGCCAATTCTTGAAAATATTATATAAATCAATAAAATCATATAGTTAACTTCTATCTATATTATTAGATTTTATTATGTAAATTTTTTAATGGTTATTTTTAGCCACATAAATGGTTCTTTAGAACCATTTATTAAGTTATACTCATGCCATGTCATTCTTTTCACCAAAATCATTAAAGATTCTGATTTTTCGCCATGAGATTGCGATTTTATTTTTAGTTGCTGTAATGGGTTTATTGGGAGGAATTTCTGCATTTTTTTGGCAACAAAATTCAGCTGAATCAGTAAGAATCAATGCGATGTTTTATCTTACAGAGCAAATAAGAGGCGAACTTTATGCGCAAATTCAGGAAATGATAAGGGCTAGGGTGCTGGAAGACAGTAACGCTTTAAAAGCATACCCCGAGTATTCGCGAAGTATTTCTGAGCGATTCAATCAATTGAGAAGACGTTCTGGGTCACATGAGGAGGATTTAGCTATTCAGGAATTAAATCTTTCATATCGAGAAATTCAAATTGATATGAATAATATTTTTAGTAATCCATATATAGCGGACCGATTAGCTAGAATACAAATATTGAACCCAACTTTCTCTCAGCAAATGGTAGGCAAGTTTGAAAATCGTTATCATTCATTTAAAACTCTCTTGAGAGATAAACATCAAGCGCTAGATAAAACTCTAGAGATGTGGACAAAATTCTCACCATTTGTAATTCCTATACCATTAATAATCGCATTTGTTATCGTTTTTTATACACGCCGTATTATGAGGTTAAAATTTATAAGACCTATAGCAAATATAATGCAAGGTGCGAGAGAAATAAGTGCAGGACGATTAGATTATCAAATTAAAGATGAGGGAGTAGAAGAAGTATCAGAACTTGCAATTTCAATTAATGAAATGGCAAAAGAATTATCAGATAATAGGGAAGCGCTTTTAGAAAATGAAAGACAAGTTGCACTTGGTTCATTGATTCCAGTTGTTGCTCATAATGTAAGAAATCCTCTAGCCAGCATTCGGGCAACCGCTCAATTACTCGAGAGCGCTGAAAATAAAGATGATATTAATGAATCTAAACAAGCGATTATCGATACAATTGATCGTCTTGGCCGATGGGTTAATTCGTTAGTCTCATACTTACATCCCCTAGAACCAAATTTAAAAAAAATAAGAGCCTCTGAATTAATTGACGCATCTTTAAATGTACTTGAAACAAAAATAAAAGAAAAAAATATAGAAATTGTTAAAAAGGGTTGGGAAGATATAACGTTATTAAATGCTGACCCAGATTTAATGGAGCAAGCATTATATAGTTTATTAGCAAATGCTGCTGATGCCTCACCTAAATCTAGTAAGCTAAAAATTAGTATTTTAAATCTCAAAGAAACTCTCGAGATACATATATCTGACAATGGCCCTGGCCTTCCTTTCGAGCCAAAACCTGGAAACCTCGAACCAGGACCATCGACAAAGCGTTTTGGCACGGGACTTGGAATACCGATTGCATTTAAGATATGTCAAAAACATAACTGGCAGTTAAAATTTAAAGTTACCAAGGAAAGAGGTACTAAAGTAATCATTATTGTTCCCATAAAAGAAGCAGTGGATACTTCGTGATGCATGATTCATTGATCTCAACAGATGTTCCTATTTTAGCTAAACAAATTCTTTTGGTTGAGGATGAGGCAGTTTTTGCTAATGCAGTTAAAAAGCATTTACAACGAAAAGGGTACAATGTTAATTTAGCTTTAGATTTAGAAACAGCAAGACACTATTATAAAAAAAATATTCCCGATCTTATTTTACTTGATATGCGTTTACCAGATGGCTCGGGATTAGATTTATTAAGTGAGATAAAATCAAAAAATATAGCGATTGAAATTCTGGTAATGTCAGCATACGGCGAGCTTGAAGATGCTGTTTCAGCTATGAAATTAGGCGCATCCGATTATTTAAAAAAACCAATTGATCTTGAAGAATTATATATCAACGTAAAAAAAGTATTCGAAAAAAATGAATTAGCTCAGAAATTAAATTACTCAGAAAAGAGAGAGCAACATGCATCTGAGGACGTTAATTTTTTAGGTGAATGTGATTCAATAAATGCAATAAGAAATCAAGTCGAAAAAATTTCAAAATTATCTCAAGCAGAAACTAGCATTCCACCGACTGTTTTAATTTTAGGTGAAACAGGAACTGGTAAAGATGTAGTGGCCCGTCTGCTACATTCAAAAAGTAATTTAAGGGAAAAACCATTTGTCCATGTGGATTGCGCATCACTACCTAAAGATCTTATAGAGTCAGAATTATTTGGGCATGAAAAAGGAGCTTTCACTAACGCGAATACTGCTCGTGCTGGTTTAATTGAGGCAGCTGAGGATGGCGTTCTATTTCTTGATGAAATTGCTGAAATCCCTATAGATCTCCAATCAAAACTTCTAGCTGTACTTGAAAGAAGATCGTTACGAAGACTAGGTTCAACCAAAGAACGCCCAATTGCTGCATGGATAATTGCCGCAACTAATAGAGATATTCAATTATTAGTTGAAAGCGGTGAATTTAGATCTGATTTGTATTATCGATTGAATGTTATAACACTAACAATGCCTGCCTTACGTGAAAGAGATAATGATATAGTGCTATTAGCAAATTATTGTGCATCTGTTACATCGAAACGATACGGTTTACTATTTGATGGTTTTACGGATGAAGCAATAAAGTTAATAAAAGATTATTCATGGCACGGTAATGTTAGAGAGCTCAAACATCTTATTGAAAGGGCTGTTTTATTAAATGGAGGAGGTATACTCAATTCTGACATCTTGGGAATTGATACGCACAGATTAGATGATGAAGAGTCAGAAATTAATGGTGAAACTACACTCGGTGAAGCTGAATTACATTTAATAAAAAATGCACTAGCGCGAACTAATCGTAACGTTTCGAAAGCAGCAAGAGAACTAGGAATAACACGCATGGCATTACGTTATCGAATTAAAAAATATAATCTATAGTGGGTATATCAAATAATGAATAATAAAATGAAAACAGAAATAGAGGCTGCAGTTTTTCAAAGGCTAGTGAAACATTTCATGGAGCATACTGAAGTTCAGAATATTGATTTAATGAATCTAGCTAATTTTTGTAGAAATTGTCTTTCAAAATGGTATAAAAAAGCAGCTGAAGATGAAGGAATTGAGATCAGTTATGAGGAGTCTAGAGAGATAATATACGGCATGCCATACCAGGAATGGAAAGAAAAATATCAAAAGGAAATGACATTAGAACAAAAAAAGAAGTTCGAATCTAAAAAATAGTTTAGTAAAGAACCTTTAGTGTGTATCCTTGATTGATGAGTATTTCTAATAGCCCATTTTCAGCAATTAAATGAGAAATACCAAGAGCGACGAAAATATCACCTTTTGTAAATTCATTTTTGATTTTTTCTAGTATTTTTTTATTGCGGTCATATAACATTATTTGAATAAAGCGTTCATAGGTATCATTATTAATATGTCTTTGGTTATTAAAATCCTGAATACCAGCGATGTCGCGCTTAAAATACAATTCAACTAATTCCTTCGTGCCTCTAATTATCGTTTTATGATTACAGATAGTATCTTTTAATATATATATTTGATCATCCTGACTTAGTTTCTCAAGTGATGATATTATTTCGTCCATTGTTTCAAGGGATTCAATTTTTAACATTTTTTCTTGTGCTAATCTGAATAAATTACTTTCGAGTGATGGCGCTCTTACGGGTCTCGGTCTTCCTATAATATTGAATGCAGCCCAAGGCTTGAGATATTTTATATTATTAAATTGAGTAGCAGTTAGATTATAACTCTTAAGTTGCTCTTTGAGTTCTACAAAAAAAACCTTATCGAGAATATCATTTAGTTGCATGTTATTTTTATAGTACATTCTATTTTCGTACATGATATTCGCTACATTATCAGGTATAACTTCTAGTAAAAGTTTTTTACTATTAATCAAAGCTAGACCTACTTCAGGCGGATATTTACTGACTAAATAATCCTGAGAATGAATGGTACCAAATAAATAATTTTTTTTATTATCCGGAGTAACGACCTCCCAAAGAACACCGGTTTTAAATAAATTTTTTATCTCTCTTGTATTCTTTTTTTCAGAGGCTTCAATATTTTTGATAAATACTTTGCATTCATTATTTAAATTATTAGCAAATGAATATTTTGAAATTACCAACAAAACAAACAAGAATGAATATATTTTAATCATATTATAATGGCAATAATTCCTTATTTATTAGCTAGGATATTTTTAATTTTTTTAGCTATTTTTTGTCTTTTCTTTCTTTTTCTTGATAGTGTCAAGCCACCATTTTGCTTGTTCTTCAGTTGATTTATCTGATAATGCCTGCGTGAATGATATTGTAGCCTCGGCTAGGTTTTCAATATTAAATTGAGCAATACCTAATAATAGATTTATTTTAGAAATTAAGGTTAGATCCTCAGTAATTAGCTCAACATTTAATACTTCATTTGCTCTAGTCCAGTTTTCATTTTCAATATATAACTGCCCAAGACGAAGCCTGGATTTTTCATCATTGTACAAATTTATAATTTCGATAAATACAGACTCAGCTTTTTCATATTCTTGAGCCAGAACCCAGCTATCAACAAGCATATTCATCATATCTATCGAGTTATCAATTCTTCCAGTTGCCATTTCTTTTTCAAGAACAACTGCTGCTTTAAATGGCATTTCAAAATATAAATAATTTTTACATAGCTGTATTATCTGCTTTTTCTTTAAGAAATCTTTTGTGTATGCTAATTCATAAATTGCTAATGCTTTTTTATCCTTTCCTAGCTGTTGATAAATCCCTGCAAGCTGAATCCAATAATTCTTTTTAGTGGGATATTTGATAATAATATTCTCGAGTGTAATTGCCGCATTTTCAAAGTCATCAGTTTCATAATAGCCTGAGAGCAAAAGTTCATACCAATTTAAAGGCGGTGTTTTAATAAGCGGCAATGCTTTACTAGAATAAATGATTACTTCTTGATAATTTTCTAAATAATAATATGCAGTAGCTGCTAAAATATATGATTCAGGAGTTGGTTTCTTTTCATTAGCAAACCATTTTAAAATATATTCTAAACCATCTTGATATCTTTCCGAGTAAATTAGTAATTGCGTAGTTGTGTAATGCAGATTATGTGTTACATCTTCTGGAAGCACATCATAGGACAGTGCTTTAACAAAACTTTCAGCAGAAGCTTTAAAATCACCAAGATTATTATAGATAAAGCCAATTGTTTGATGTACAACAGCCGCATCGTAATCTTTTATATTTCCTGCTGCAATTATTTTTAGTAGTTTTTGCAATGCTTCATTATTTTTTCCTTCATCCATATCTTTTTGAACTTTACTCAGAATTGAGAAGGTCCCAGTTTGTAGAGAGTAAGAATTATCCTTTGCAAATGCAGGATAAGAAAAAATACACATCACAAAAGCGAAAAGTATAAAGTAAGTTCGAATTTTTTTAAAAATAATTGTCATTTTTTAAGAGTAAATTTGATATCTTGCCTAGCTCGTTTTTCTATCGGCTCACCATCAACAACATCAGGATTAAACTTCCACTTTGCAATAGCCCTCAATACTGCCTTATCAAATATATTAGGTGGATTTGCCTCAATAATCTCAGCATCTTTTACTGAGCCATCCACTGTGATTGTGAATTCAACGGTAACGCTACCTTCAATTTTACTTCGAAGAGCACGTTTTGGGTATGTAGGAGGTATTCTGAGAGATGGGACTACATTACTATCAATGTTAGGTCTGCCAGGCCTACCCAGTGCATTTGGGTCACCTTTCCCGCTAAATTCTCCAAGATATGGATCACCTGTAATAGACATTGAGATATCTATCTCAGGTTTTGGTATTTCAACATCCATTTGCTGAGGTCTGTCAACTTCCGGTGCTGGCATTTCAGGAGGCGGAGGATCTTCCTCCTCAGGCGGGGGTTCGATATCTTCAATTTTTTCTGGCGGTGGGACCGGTTTTTCAATAACACGAGTAAAATCAAGAAAATTTCTATCTATAAGGTCTATATTGAAACCATGCTCCCTACTAACAAGCCTTTGAATTAAAATAAATATTGCGATATTTAAGAGTAATGCAAACAATATAAGTGTTGGTAACTTCGCGTTTTCTAGAATATTAAATCTTGGTATTTTCATTATTCAATTGAGTATTTTTTATTGCTCATTTGACGCAGCAATAGAAACATTGGTTACGCCAGCAAGACGTACTTGATCAAGTACTTCAACTGTAATTCCTGTTCTCGAATTCTGATCAGCAAGTATTATGATCGTGCCTTCAGGATTTTGCGCATGCTCTCGCTCCACATATGAACGTACCGCATTTACTTCGATTTTATTATTATCAATCCAGACCTCACCTTCTTTACTAACAGCGATTATCATACTACCTTGTTCTTCTCTTACTGCTGATTTAGCAGTTGGCCTATCAACATCTATACCAGATTCTTTTGTAAAAGACGATGTAACAAGAAAGAATATTAATAATATAAATACCGTATCAATCAAGGGAGTGAGATTGATATCTTCAACTTTTGATTCTTGTTTTGAGTGTATTTGTCGCATGATAATTATTGTGTTAATAAATCTTGAATTTTATTTAGTTTTTTATCAGTTGTTAACGCATCTTTTGCTATCATTTCGCTTGTTTTTGCGCGTTTAGTTAGATCAGCACTAAAGTAAATTCCAATGATTGATGTTGCTAATCCAGCAGTAGTTGGCAATAACGCTCTTGATATTCCCTCTGCCATGCCTCGCGCATTTCCCATACCAAAAACATTTAGTACTTCAAATATTGAGATCATTCCTGTTACTGTACCAAGTAAACCAAGCAAAGGGAGTAGCCCTGTTAATGTTTGTATCGGTATAAGATTATGTTTCACCTCAGTAGATATTTCGCTTACAAGGCCATCTTTAATCTTTAGCGCATACCATGATGAGTGATCTTGTCGGTTCTGCCATTTTTTTAGAATTTCATTAATTCTAATCGGACAAACTTTAAATAAGAAATAATAGCGCTCAAGGATAAGTATCCATAAAACAATAGATAGAAAAAAAATACTCACTAGGACAGGACCGCCTTTTGAAAAAAAATCTCTTAACATTTCAACTTGCTCGAACATTATTATTTTTCACCAATCATTAGTTTCTAAGTTAGACTCATTCATTATCAGGGATGAAGAATTCAGGCTCATCATTTTTATCTTTATTGCTAGATTTGGTTTTATCTTCTTTTTTGACATTCTGATATTGAGATTGACCAAAAACTTTTTTTCGATTTTCCTCAGCCAAAAGAGCAACAAAGGCCATACTTTTTTCATCAAGAATTTGTATTAAGGTATTACTTTTGGAAGAAAGATAGCCATGGAATAGAAGCAGAGGTATTGCTACCAGCAACCCCATTACCGTTGTTACAAGAGCCTGTGAAATACCACCAGACATAACGCGGGGATCACCGGTTCCATATAGTGTTATAGATTGAAATGTTTCAATAATACCAGTTACTGTCCCGAGTAATCCTAGCAATGGAGATACCGCAGCTAACAATGCTATGGTCCATAAACCTCTTTGTAATTTAGGCATTTCTTTTAGTATGGCTTCGTCAAGTTTTAAACCAAGAGTTTCAGCATCAATCTCCGGGTTATTTTTATAGACAAGCATAATTCGTCCAAGCGCATTCTCATCAGGTTCATCATTATTGAGCTGTTCATTCACTTTTCGAGCAGTAATAAATAGTACAATTAATCTCTCAATTGCAAGCAATAAACCTACAAAACCAATTATCAATATCACATAGCCGATTAATCCACCTTGTTCTATTCGATTCTTCAGATCAGGCACTTGAACTAATAGTGCCAACATTGCCCCACGTGTTGGGTCGATAGGGAAAGGGTAGATTCCTGAATCTGCACTTTCAATATCTCGAGCCATTTCTAGAAAACGTTGACCTGGCTGCCTACCTGGCTCCATCAATATGCCTGACTCTGGCAGTGATCTTAAAAATCTTCCATCTGAAATAGCATTGAAAACGCCAATACGAGTTATATTTTGTTCTACTTCATTGCCCGTAGCGGTAACTATTTTTCCTGAAAATTGAACAATTTTTCCAGATTCAACCATCTCATCCATTGCCAACAGCCATAGTTCTTCTAATTCCTCATATGACGGAAGCTCTTTACGGGTCGACAAAAGATCAAGTATTTTATCTCTATCCGGTTTTTGCGCAGAAACTAGCGAAGTATCAATAATTGAATCAAGCTCAGCTGCAATCTGCTTGACTATTCCATCAAGTTCACCAAGTGTTCCCATTTTTTCATCTAAAATTTCTTTCTGTTTTTTTATTTCGGCATCATAGCTTTCGTACGTTGCTTTTAGTGACGTACTACGGTCTTCCTCATTTTTTAATTTTTTCTCAGCAGTTACCAATAATTTTTTTTGTTCACTATGAGCATTTTTAAATTTTGATTCTCTTTTAATCAGCTCTTCTTTTTGCTCAACGCGTTCTTTTTTAACCTGCTCTAACAGCTCATCCAAGTTATTTGGTTCAGCGGCAGCTATTGGTGATATGAGCAAAATAAAAATTATATTTATGTATTTACTCATAGTTTTTTTCCTACCGCATTAATTGGTAATTTAATTAATTCAGGTGGGGCTTGTTTTTTCGCAATTAAAAGACCCTTACCAATTGAACGATTATATTCTGAGGGTAATTTTCTCCATGCTTTTGAATGTTTATTCCATATACCGCTAAGCTCTCCATCAGATGTTTGAAATGCCATTACTAATCTACCAACACGTAAAATATCTACCGTATATTCTTCTCCATCCACAGTAATTGTATCGTTGTATGCTTCTATTGTTCGACCATACTCAATTTCTATTTGATAAGCCTCCATCACACGTCGATATTTATCAGGCAATGTTATATCAGGAAGATTAACAATTTGTTTTAATGTGGCAACACGTTGACGTCGTTCATCTAAAAGAAAAGGTAGATCGAGCCTTACAAATTTTTCAAGCGTTTCAATCATTTTATTTATGAACGGAATAATACTTCTGCGAGTTTCCTCGGCATTTTCAAGTTGCCTTTGTATTGAACTGAGAGAAAGCTTTTGTTGATCAACTAATTTTGCTAATTGTTGGTTGTAAGAACTTAGACTTTCGGTTTTGCGAATAGCATTACGATAAGTTTGCACCATATCTCTTGTTTCATCTGTAAGCTCATCTATAGTGTTTTGAGATTCAACAGATTCGTCTTGAGCCTCAATTTTTGCTTCAACCGCAGCATTTAATGCTTTTTCTACTTCTGCTTCATTAGTATTAGTCTGATCTTCGACAGTGTCGTCGGTTTCTACTATTTCAGTCTCAGAAATTGGGCTATCAGACTCCGCACTAGGTGCCGCATGAGCATAATTAAATAGCAAGATAGCTAATAAATAGGACGTAAGGATATATTTTATGTGCTTTTCCATTAGGAATTTTTCCCTATTGTTTATATAGTTATGTAGTATTGATGACATTGTAAATTAACAATTGAGCTTTTACATAGAAATTTTTATATATTTAATTGAAAATGATCATAATTCTATAACAATAGCCCTTACTCGACTGTCGTATATGGCTATATTAAAGAGGTGAGAGTTCTATGAGCCTTAGAATTAGGCTAAATATCTTAATTACAACGCTGCTCGTTATTTTATTCTTATGCAGCAGTTATTATACAATATCGCATGCACGAAACTCTGTGCATAGCGAGGTTGAATCTAGCACTCAGCTCGCACTTCAGCTTATTCAGGCAGCTTCTAGTTCTTCCTTGGCTGATGTAGAGAAAATAGCTTCAGAAGAGCAAAAACATGTTAAATTCATTAGAAAACTGACAGAGTTAGATATGATAAGACATGTTCATATCGAAATTCGTAGCCCATTCGAGAATTCAAATTCAATAAACGAAGATATTATAGTTAATAAGAGTGACGCACCAAAGTGGTTTATTAATTTAATCCAGCCGCCAGCTACAGAAATTAGAAGATGGTTGCATACTCCAGTAACAACCCCGATAGGTATCCTCATTAAACCGGATCCACTAGATGAAATTCATGAAAGTTGGATTGAAACTAGAAATATTTTAGTTTTTCTCTCGAGTTTCATTGTTCTTGTAAATATTCTCATCTATTTCGTAATAGGTGTTTATTTATCTCCTATTGAAAGAATACTTGAAGGATTAGCTAGCATTAAAACAGGAGACTATAAATTAAAGCTCCCACATTTTCGTTTACCAGAGCTTGAACGAATATCACAACAATTTAATCATATGGCTCAAGTATTATCAGAAACTAAATCAAGAAATCAGTTATTAACAAAACGTTCGCTCGAAATTCAAGAACAAGAGAGACGAAACCTTTCTCAGGAGCTTCATGATGAACTCGGGCAAACTATTACCGCAATTAAAGCAGTTGCAGTATCCATTTCAAATAAAACAGCATTAGAAAAAAGATATATAAATTCAAGTGTGAAAACAATTATGCAGTACTCGGATCATATGTATCAGGTTGCAAAAAATATGATGCATAGATTAAGACCATCTGTTTTAGATGAGTTTGGTTTAGTAAAGGCGTTACAAAATATGATAGATGAATGGAACGATAATCAAGATAGTATATTTTGTGATTTTACATTTGATGACGTTCCATCTAAATTATCGGAATCAATAAGAATTTCATTATATAGAATTATTCAAGAAAGTCTGACTAATGCATTAAAATATTCTGATGCTAGTAAGATCACTATACAAATGAAAAAAATAAAAGTGAATAATATTGAAAACATAAATCTTCAAATAAAGGATAATGGAATTGGCGTAGATCAAAATAAGATAAAGCCAAGTTTTGGTTTATTAGGCATGAGAGAGCGAGTTGAAATGAATGGTGGTGAATTTAAATTTGATAGTAAGCCAGGTAATGGCGTTCAAATAAATATACTTGTTCCAATTGGGAATTAAAAAAAATGAATATGAAAAAGATTAAAGTAATGTTAGTCGACGATCATGCTGTTGTTCGTGCCGGCTACAAGATACTCCTTAAGGAAGAAAAAAATATTAAAGTAATTGCAGAGGCGAGCCTAGGGCAAGAAGCAGTGATGCTTGCTAAGGAAAATCATTACGATGTTATTGTTATGGATATCTCTCTACCTGATATTGGGGGGATTGAGGCCATCAGTAGAATTATGCAAGATAATAAACGCAATAAAATACTTGTCTTTAGTATGCATGAAGAATCTGTCTATGCTGAACAGGCATTACAGGCTGGTGCTATGGGATATATGTCAAAGAGCACAGATCCTCAGTTATTATCAAAGGCAATCACCTCGATCGCTAACGGTAAAAAATATATTGACGGTGAATTGAAAAGTAGAATGACATACGGCAAAAAGAGAACGGAGGATTCACAGTTATCAGCTTTATCAACAAGAGAATTTGAGATTTTTTGTTTGTTAGCTGAAGGATTAAATACTAATGATATCAGTAAAAAATTAAATATAAGCTATAAAACCGTTGCTAACTACAGCACTCAGATAAAGAGCAAATTAGGAGCTTCCACTGTTGCGGAAATAGCTAAAATAGCTATAAGACATAATATAATTAAAGTCTAAGCGCCAAAGATAAGCACTGGTAATCTAAAATCGATATTCTCTAATCTTCCTTAACAATAACACCCCATGGAAATTTACCAACTTCTATTGTCTTAATAACTTCATTACTTTTTGTATCAATAACTGAGACTGTTCCACTTACTCCGTCTGTTGTAAAGACTCGTTCACCATTCTTTGACATCGCTAACCCCCAAACTCGTTTTCCAACAGGGATACCTTTAAGAATTTCAAGAGTATCAGCATCCATAACGATAATTTTATTTGCACGCCCACCAGCAACATAAATTGTTTTTTCATCTCTACTAAGAATTACATCTTTTGGTTTTGACTTGCTATCGCCTGTCGATGCTGTTTTAAGAATCTTAGCATTCTCGATGTCAACTTTGACTACTTCCCCACTAATTTCAGCGGTTGCATAAGCAATCTTACCAGATTTGTTGAAAACAGCAGAGCGCGGTCTAGAGCCAACAAGTATATTACTTTCAATTACATTTTCGGAAGCCTTGATGACATGCAGCATATTGGTTGACTCACTTGTCACAATAACTCGCTTTCCATCCGGAGATATTGCAACTCCCTCTGGCTCTAAGCCAACCTCAATTTCAGCTATTTGTTTACCTGTTTTTGGATCGAAAACAGATGCTTTTGCATCATCCTCGTTTGATATATAAATATTTCCATTAGGATGAACCGCAAAAGTTTCGGGATCGGAACCTGCCACAAAATCTCTAAGAATTTTTAGTGAATTAGGATCGATAACAACTATTTTATTTTCTTCACTGACAGCAATGTAGAGTTCACTATTGTCGGGAGACAGTCCAATTCCTCTTGGTCTATCGCCAACATTTATTGTTTCTTCTATGGTTAGGGTATTTGCATCAATTACTGAGACAGTATTACTTCTCTCATTAGTAACAAATATTCTATCTTTTGCATAAATAGTTAGTGGAGATATTGTGACTAGTAAAACTAGTAATTTAATTGAAAGATAATGCATTAATCATACTCCTTAATTTTTTAAATTTTAATTTGCACAATCAAGTGTGCCAAGGCTATCTAGTGTAGGAGGCTTTGCAACCCCTCTAATTGGTGCTTCGGTAATTATTTTATCATTTTCTACCAAAAGCATTAGTTGTCGCAATTGTCCAGTTATCCTAAAATTCATATCACTCCCTTTTTGACCATCAAAGGACAGTTTATTTTTTAAATAACTCAACATCTCACTTGGGTTTGTTATCTGAGTTCTTGCAACAGTATCAGATGTCATTTTTACAGCAGCCCAACCAGCCCATGAGTAATCATTCATTTCAGTTTTATGATTCTTTTTAAATCTCTTATTAAGATCACGTGCTGCAAATTTAACGAAGCTGTGATGCCATGCTTGTGCTGTTGCATTTGAATCAGGACTTTTAAATTCTAATTGCGCTAAAGCGTCAGATTTCATTTTATTACTCGGAACTATATGTAAAATATTCTCAAAACAAGCAGTTCTCATTTCATCACTACCATCTGTGAGATTAAATATCGGAGTATTTTTTAGTTTTTTTGCTAGGCTTTTTAAATCTTTTGAATTTAATGATGTTAAGACGGCTATATATTTTGAAAAATCATATCCATCAATTTTATTATATGAGATTTGATCCATATTATATTTTTGATTTAAAAACTTCCCCTGAAGATTCGATTCATCAATGCCTTGTTTGGCGCCTAAAAGTGAAGGATGATTAGTTTCACCTATATAAACGAAGTCAATTTCAATTATCTCGGCTGCTATTTCCATTGATGAAAACAATAATATATAAAATAAAAAGCTAATTTTTTTGAGTAACATAATTTTTTAAACCTGTTTATGGTAAATCATATATTTGTTGGACGGCTCAATAAAGAGTAAATTCAACTTTAAGATTAAGAATTTTATAGACTGGGAACTTGAATCTTTTAGTATCGTCGCGTTATTTGTTTTATTAATACTTTTAAGTATCTAATTTTAATGGGAATTTACCATAATGTTAACTAGGTTTTTTGGGCGATATTTTGGGTGATATTATGATTGCATCTGTCTATAATCGATCTATTAACACTATAAAAAAATAATTGAACGGGATGTTCAGCAACCTTAATATTAATTTAAAAAATGATTTTAAATTCTAATTAAAACAATAGTTTAAATGATTTTTCAAGAAATTAAATTAAATAAATGTAATATAAAAAAATAAATAGCGCTTTGGAAAGCTCATAAATAGGAGGCAGTTATGGCAGCAAATCCAGATGAAGTAGCAAGTCAAAAACCTACTCTCAGAGAAAAATACGATAATTTTATTGGTGGAGAATGGGTTGCCCCTGTGGATGGAGGTTATTTTGAGGATACCTCCCCAATCGATGGCAGCGTTCTTGCCAAAATATCACAATCTAATGAAAAAGATGTTGATTTGGCAGTCAAAGCCGCATGGAAGGCCGCTGCAACTTGGAATAAATCGTCAGCAACTGAACGCAGTAATATTCTTCTGAAGATTGCCGATCGTATCGAAGAAAATATCGATATGTTGGCTAGTATTGAGACATGGGGAAACGGAAAACCTATAAGAGAAACATCTCTCGTTGATTTACCCTTAACTGTCGACCATTTTCGTTATTTTGGCGGCGCGATTCGGTCTGAGTCAGGTGAATCCTCTGACCTTGATGCTAGCAGGGTAACAATGGAAATACATGAACCACTTGGTGTTGTAGGGCAGATTATTCCTTGGAACTTCCCGATTTTGATGGCAGCTTGGAAATTAGCGCCAGCACTAGCGGCGGGCAATTGTGTTGTTCTTAAACCCGCTGAACAGACACCAATTTCAATTCATGCTTTTATCGAGGTTATTGCTGATTTACTTCCTCCGGGTACGGTAAACATTGTTAATGGTTTTGGTCCAGAGGCTGGTAAGCCATTGGCAACACATCCTGATATCAAGAAAGTGGCATTTACGGGTGAAACAACAACGGGACGCCTGATTATGCAGTATGCATCAGAGAATCTTATTCCGGTGACTCTAGAGTTGGGCGGTAAATCCCCTAATGTTTTCTTTGAAAGTGTGGCAGCTGAAGATGATGCTTTCTTAGATAAAGCAATTGAAGGTTTTGTAATGTTTGCAGTTAATCAAGGAGAGGTTTGCACCTGCCCATCAAGAGCATTAATTCATGAGAGTATTTATGATCAATTCATGGAGCGTTGTATTGAGCGTACTAAGGCAATTGTTATGGGCGATCCATTGGATATGAACACTATGATGGGAGCACAAGCATCAAATGACCAGTATGAAAAAATACTTAACTATATTGATGTTGGTAAGCAGGAAGGTGCTGAGGTACTACTAGGCGGGGAAAAGTTTGACAATCCCGTTCACCCAAATGGTTACTATATTAAACCAACGATTTTTAAAGGGCATAACAAGATGCGTGTTTTCCAAGAGGAAATATTTGGGCCTGTTGTTAGTGTCACTACATTTAAGGATGAAGAAGAGGCGCTTGAGATTGCCAATGATACGCTTTACGGGTTAGGTGCAGGCGTTTGGACACGAGACATTCACCAAATGCAATCAATGGCACGGGGTATTGAGGCAGGTCGTATTTGGTGTAATTGTTATCATGACTATCCGGCTCATGCATCTTTTGGTGGTTATAAAAAGTCTGGTATTGGCCGAGAAACTCATAAGATGATGTTAAATCATTATCGTCACACCAAGAATGTGATAGTGTCTTATGACAAAAATAAACTAGGATTCTTCTAGAACCCGACATTTATCGGTCATTACTATTTTCTATAAATGGGTGGTTCCAATGGAATCACCTTTTTTTTGGAGTAATCAAAATGATGATAGAGCGAGTTTCAGTTTCATTGAAAGCCAGGCAAGTTATCGATAAATTAAGAGATAAGCATGGCGAATTAATCTTTCATCAAAGCGGCGGTTGTTGTGATGGCTCAGCTCCGATGTGCTTTGAGAAGGGAGACTTCCTTATAGGTAGTAGAGATGTTTGTTTGGGTGAAATTCATGATTGCCCTTTTTACATGGCCTCAGATCAATTTGAATACTACAAAAATATGCATATAAACATTGATGTTTCAAAGGGCAGGGGTTCAAGTTTTTCTCTGGAAATCCCCCTGGGTCTTAGATTCATGACAGTTTCGAGAGTTTTTACTGAAAAAGAGCTAAAAAATGTAAAGCCAGTAAAATTTAGTCATGTTGCCTAAATACGCATAAGTTATTGAAATTAATAGTAATTATAATAATGTTGTGTAATTACAACAGTAATGATTAATAAAAATTCAATACTATCTTAATTTATTTTTTATATTATAAATTTTAAATCATTGAAATATATAATAAAAACTCATTAATTGTTGTATAAAAGCAACAAATATCCATTATTGAAAGATATTGTTGTATTTTTTACAAAAATTATTTGCAACACTCTGGTTTGTGTAGTATTTTTGCAACCTGTCTTAGTTCAATCGAGGCATTTAAGTTCTTTATGAAACTTATTTAGTTTCATAATAAAAATAATTATGAAGCTCAAGATTTATAAAGCACTGACTTAAATTTCTAGAGTTTTAAGTTTTAAATAGAAAAATCTTAATTAATGAGTAGGAGGAAATGATGACTCAATTTAAGAAAACAAAATTAGCTGCTGCTGTCCTTGCTGCATCAGTTGCCGCACCTGCAAGTGCTGCTACTTGGTCGGCTGGTGATTGGGAGTTAAGCTACACTGGTACTATCAACTTATTTTATAATCAGTTAGATGATAGTTCAGCTGCAAATGGCAATAGTGCTCACTTGAACGAAGGTCTATTACCAGCGTTCCATACTATGAAAGCTGTTTCACCAACCGTGAACGGTTTAACTGGTACGGCACAAATTAGTTTTGCACCTGACTCTTCACAAAGTAAAGTCACTGGTCAAAACAAAGATGGTGAATCGATCGATATGCGTGAAGTTTTCTTCAACGTAGACGGTTCATTCGGTACTGTTAGTGTTGGTCGTACACTTGCGTTGTTCCAACGTGGCGCTATTTTAAATGACATGACGCTATTTGGTGTTGGTGCGAGCAGCGGTATTGACGGTGGTGGTACATCACTTGGTCGTATCGCGTTTGGTTACACCTACGCTGAATTCCAAACCCGTTTTGCATGGAAATCACCTGACATGAACGGCTTAAGCCTGGAAGTTGGTGTTTTCGATCCTAATGAAGGTAGTGGCGGTAATGTGAATACATTCGAAACTGATATGCCTCAGCTTCAACTAGAAGCAAACTATAGTTCATCATTTGATGGCGGTAGCCTTGCTATTTGGTTAGGTGGTGTTTATCAGGAAATGGAAGGTAGATCAGCAGGCGCTTTTAGCACCAGTGGTGACGTTACCACCCAAGCTATCAATCTTGGTATAAATGCTAACATGGGTCCAATTGGCGTTGTTGCAAGTATGTATGATGGTGAAGCACTTGGCGCAATCCGTGTTGCTGATACCAATTCATATACTTGTACTGCTACATCATGTTCGGAAGCTGATGCTGATGGTTACTACATCCAAGGTACTTATACCATGAATGGTAAAACCAAGATTGGTCTAAGCTACGGTGAATCTAACCAAGATGCTAATGATGTTGGTATAGTAGCTCCTGTTAACAATGCGGCAGAACGTTCAAACGAGTTAACCACTATTGGTGTATACCATGATGTGAACTCTTGGTTGAAAGTTGTTGCTGAGTATAACGACCAATCAGGTCAGTTTGGTAAGATTTCAAACATGGCTGT
>MDSV01020952.1_pt1 | contig 37366 bp, 26 predicted proteins | sample 810851 | NCBI WGS metagenome assembly MDSV01 (sample SAMN05326640, study PRJNA326480) | marine metagenome | isolation source: seawater | place: Atlantic Ocean: North East | collected 2012 | reverse complement strand
GCGGCGATCGAGCGGCGCGCGGCCTCGGCGGCGGGATCGGCGACGCGGGCACGCTCGAGCACCACGGCGAGCGCCGCGGCGCGAGCCGTGGCGTTCGTTTTGGCGGACGCCGCGGCGCGTTCCGCCGCCGTCGCCGCCGCGCTCTCGCGCGCTTCCGCCCGCGACGCGCGTTCCGCCGCCGCGGAAGCGTCGCGCCGAGCCGCGCGCTCGCGCCCGGCGGACGCGGCGAGCCGGGCGACGAACGCGTACGCGTCGCGCGCGTCGTTCGCGTCGTTCGCGTTCGTGTGTGTGTGTCGCGCGGAGCGCGATGGGATGGGTGTGGGTTTCGCGGGTGAAGCGATTTCTTCCTCCGCCGCCGCCGAGGCGAGGCGTTCTCCCGCGCCGCCAGCTGTCCCGGCGGCGGCTTCGCTTCGGAGCCGGGTCGAAGACGCCGGCGCGGAGGACGTCGAGGCGCTCGCGCGCGCCGCGGCCTCGACAGCCACCGCGAGCCGCGCGCGCGTCGCCTCGAGCTCCGCGGCGAGCGACGCGTGGCGTGCCGTGGCGCGCCGCGTCTCCGTCTCCGCCGCGTCCGCGCGCGCCGCCGCCGACGCCGCCGACGCCAAAGTCAGCGCGGCGCGCGCCTCCGTCGCCGCCGCCGCCGCCTCGGACGCCGCGGCGTCCGCGCGAGACGCCGCGCTTTCGCCGCGCGCGTCCTCCAGTCGGCGCTCGAGGCGAGCGAGCGCGCGCTTCGCGTCTTCCCGCGCCGCCGCCGCGTCCCGCCGCGCCTCGGCCTCGCGGGCGTCCGCGGCGGCCGCGGTCGCGGCAAGCGCCAGAGCGAGCGCCTCGGCGGCGCGCTCTGCCTTGCCCGCGCGCGCGCGCGCGGCGGCGGCGCCGGTGCGCCGAGTCTGCGCCTCCGCCTCTTTCTCCTTCAGCGCGCTCCGCAACGCGCTCTGCGCGCTTTGGTGTTTCCGCGCCTCACGAGCGCACCGCTGTACGTGCGCCTGGAGCGCCTCCAGCCGAGCGCTGGTTTCCGCCGCGCGCGCGTCCCCCGCGCGTCTCTCCGCCTCGAACGTCGCTCGGTCGCGTCGGCTCTTGTCGCGTTCGAGACGCAGCTCGCGGTCCGCGCGTCGCGCCCGGAGCTTCGCATCGTCGCGCTCGCGCCGCGCCGCGTCCGCGGCATCGCGCTCGTCCGCCGCGTTCGCGGCCAGCTCCGACCTTCGCTCCACCTCAATGACGTACTTGGCGTCAACGCGCGCGCGCGAGGCGAGTAAGGATGCGTGCGACGCCCGCAGCCGGCGATGGGCAGCCTCCAGCGCGACGATCGCGGAGTCAGACGAGTCGCCGCATCGAACGCGCGCGGAGGCACAACGACGACCCGCGCACGCGCGGCGCGTGGTTCTATGCGCACTCAGTCGTATCTCGGGGAGCGAGACGCCGCCACCGAGCGGCGACATCCCCTCGGACGCGCCCATGGCGCGCGCGGCGCTCTGCCATCGTCGTCGTTGCCAAACTCGTAACGCTTCGTTCTCGTTTTGGCCGACATTCCTTTCGGCGCCGAACAGTATTTCCACGTCACGCCTCAGTGGATAAGTCGTCGCCGTCCGGAGACGGGGCGAGGCGCCCACCCCCTCGCCACACGTCACCGCACGATGTTCGCGTCGCAGACGAACGCCTCCGTCGTCGCGCGTCCCGGTGCGCGCGCCGGCCCCCGCGCCGGCGCCCGCGCCGCCGCGCGCGTCACCGCCGCAAGCGCCCCCGACGCCGATCGCGCGCCCTCGACAGTCGGCCTTCCGACCCGCCGCTCGGCGCTCGCGGGCTTCGCCGCGGCCACCGCGTCGACGCTCGCGCCCGGCGCGACCCCGCCCGCGTCCGCGATCGGGTTCCAGAAGGAGCTGAAGAAGCGCGACGTGGGCGAGGAGGATTACCTCGAGACGCCCGGGTTCGACTTCCGCGGCGCCCCGCACGCGGGCGTGAAGTACTACGATGTGCAGAAGGGCCAAGGCGAGAAACTGGAAGCCGGGCAGACGGCGGTGCTGCACTACACCTGCCGCTACCGCGGTTTGACCGCGGTCTCGTCGCGCGAGGCGCGCACGCTGGGCGGCAACCGCACGATCGCCGAGCCGCTGGAGCTCAAGTACGGGAAGCTGCCCGGCGACTACGCCAAGCCGCTCGTGCGCAAGACGGTGGTCGGCATCGGCGCCGAACTCCGGGTGGATCCCGAGCTGCGCGAGCTGTACGTGGTGAACACCGTCTTCGCCGGCCCCGCGGACCGCGCCGGGATCAAGCCGCAGGACGCCATCGTGTCCATCGAGGGCGTGGGAAACCTCGTGGACGTGCCCATCGCGGAGATCGGCGCGCTGCTCGCGGGCGAAGCGGGGACGGACGTCAACCTGGAGGTGCGCCGCAAAGCCGACGGGCCCGGCGCCGCGCCGACCAAACTGGCGCTCACGCGCGAAGCCACCGCGGTGGTGCCCAAGAAGCGCGTGGCGGACGTCGAGGGGGGGGGGGTCTGTTCACAGGCGAGGGCGCGCCCAAGCCCCCGCCCGTGGTGTACGTCCCGGAGGCGCTCAGAGGCATGCGCGTCGGAGGGAGGCGGAACATCGTCGTGCCGGCGGACGTGGGCTACGCCGACGTCGGCGAGGGCGAGATCCCGCCGGGCGCCGCGTTCAAGCTCGAGGTGGAGCTGCTGGAAGTCAGAAGCGCGGCGTGACTCGAGTCGCGCGCGCGACGCGGAGCGCGGATGCGCGTCTGAGGAGGGAGGGACCCGCGCGTTTTCGCGAACCGACGACCGAGACTGTACTTCGCGTGGAACTTCACGAACCCTTCGCCTTCACGACCGACGACGGTCGTCGTCCGAGTCTGACGCGTCTGCTCGTTCGACGCGGTTCCCGAAGACGCGCGGCGACGATAATATAGGTGTCAAACTTTCGCACTTTCGGCGTTATTTCGAATCTCTGTTCGCGCGGGACCCCGGCCACAGCGGGGCGCGCGATGTCGATGTCGGACTCGGAGCGGCGCCTGCTGGCGGACGGGCGGGATGACTCCGACGTCGGAGCCCCGGGTCGGTCGCGCGTCGCGGCTCGGCGCCTGGCTCGGGCGGTGGCCTCGTCCCGCGGGGACCCGCTGGTGCGGGAATCTCGCGCGCGCGACTCCACGCGCGCGAGGCGCGGCGCCACGAAGGCAGCGCGAGGCGGGGTGGTGGCGTTCGGGCGGTTCGTGAACGACAAGGCGGGATACTTTCCCCTGCTCTTCTACCTCGCCTGGGTGCCGTACATCGTCAGCCTCGGGGTGGTGCCGGAAGGGCCGTTCGCGCGTGGGCTCGCGGGCGTTCCCGAGTGGTGCCGCTGGTCGCTGTCGTACGCCGTCAACCTCTGGCCGTACTTCTCCGCCTTCATCAAGACCTCCACCTTCTGGGTGCTGGTCGTGCCCGTCTCCGCCGTCGTCAGCGCGCGGCTCTTCGCCAACAGGAAGGAGCTCGCGTCTTTGGCGCGCGCCTCGGCCCGGCGCGCGGAGAAGGCGCGGCGGCGGGCCTTCAAACCGGGGTGGGCCAAGCGGAGACTCGCGCGCGCCGCCGCGGAAGCCGCGGCGTTCCCTTCCACTTTGGCCGAGTCCCTCGGGCAGGCGCTGGTGCCCGGCGGCTGGATCCACTCGGGCGTCACCACGCTCACCGAGGAACTGGTGAGCTACCCGGCCAAAGTCGCCGCGGCGGCGGCGGAGGCGACGAAGCGCGTCGCCAAACGCCTGGCGGCGTCGGATGTGATTGGGGTGGCGCGCGACGTCGCGTGGGAGCTCGCGGAGTTCCCCGCGATCCTCGCCGCCGCCGCGGCGCCGTACGCGCGCGAGCTCGCGCCCACACTCGGCACGCTCGCGGAGCTCTTCGTGGGCCAGGCGCCGCTCAAGGGGCACGAAGTTCCCGACCTGAAGGCGTTCGCGCGGGAGGACCGCGCGGGCGGGGCGCCGAGTCCGAAGGATGGCGAAGAAGAAGGCTTTTCATTTCGCGGAGGGGGGGGGGGCGGGATGTTCGAGGCGCTCGGGGGGTTCGCGCGCGGCGCGTCGAGGTCTCGATCGGCTCGCGGCGCGTCGAGACCGGCGCGCGGCGTGCCCTCGCGCGGCGTCATCGGGCGCCTGGAGCGCGTCGAGGAGGAGGCGGAGGCGAGCGCGCCGGACGAATCAGACGCTGAGCGCGCGCCGCGCTCGCGGCGCGCCAGCCGCGCGCCGGGGGGGGCGACGTGACCGCGAGCGTTTGCGCGTGAAAGCGGCAGCAGAGCGCGAGAGCGAAGAGATGGATTGTTTATTAACGCGTACAGCACGTACTAGCTAGCACACGTCTCTTCTCTCCTCTCTCCATGTCTCTCCGCTTCCGGGCTCCCGCGCCCGGCTCGGAACGGCTCGTACTCATCGCCCTCCGAGAGCGTCCTTCTCGGACGGAGGCTCGGGGAAGGACGCGTCTCACCCCCGCGCCTCCGCTTCGTCCTCTTCCTCCGGCGCGGGCGGCGGGCACTTTTCCTTCACGTCCATGAACGCGACGACGACGGCTATGTCGTCCATCTTTCCCCCCACCAGCGTCTTGCCCTTGGCGCGTTCCCACCACTCCACGTCGTACCCGTTCCGGCGCGCCTCCGCGGTGAACGGCGAGTCGTACGCCTCGTCCACCGAGTGCTCGAACGCGAGCGAAGCGATCGCCTCGGCGGTTTCCTGAGCGTCCTTCTCGTCGCGCACGCACGCCTCGACCGTCTCCGCCACCTCCGCGTGCGGCACGTTATCCCACAGCCCGTCGCTGCCCATCACCAGCGCATCCCCCGGCCGAACGTGCACTCGAAACGTCTCCGCGTCGTCCGCGCCGTCGCTCTCCGGGTAAAACGCCTCGCACCCCAGCTGGAACGGGCAGTTGAACTCGTGCTGCTGCGACGGCGTGTAGAAGTAAGCCGTGTCGGACCGGGCGATCATCGCGCCGGCGTCGCCCAAATTGCCCACGTTGAGAATGCCGTTCTCGCCGTCCAAAATCGCCACGCACGCCGTGGTGGACCCGACGATCTTCACGCGCTCGTGCGCGGCGCGGATCACCTCGCGCGGATCGCTCGCGCCCAACAGCACCGCCGCCGCCGATCGCTCGGCGAAGGTGTTGCTGTACGCCGCCGGGTCGACGCCCTCGTCCGCCCAGCCCCCCACGCCATCCATCACCCCGAACGCGCCCTGGTCGCGGAGGACGAAGCACGCGTCCTCGCCGCCCTTCTCGGCCTTGTCGGGGTGCGGCACAAGCACCGCGCCCGCCGTCGCGACGCCGAGAGGCACGGAGGGCGTGTCCGGTTCCGGCGGTTTCGACGCGTCACGCGCCGGAACCGAGGAAGCGGGCGTCTCCTCGTCGCCGCCCGCCCTCGCGACCGCCGGGGAGGCGCCGTCGGCGGACGTCGAAGTCGACGCGTCGGCGTCCTCGGCGTCCACGGCGGCTGCGAAGCGGCGCGCGGGGGGGCGGTGATGTCTCCCCGGGGCGTGCCGTTGGGGGGAAACCACGTCGGACGTGCCGGGACCGCCCCATCGAGACGGGACGGGGGAGGACCCACGGACCCAGCTCCTGGTGAGCGCGCGCGACGAAGCCGCGGCGCGCAGTAGCGTCATAGACGCCGTCGCCATGGCCGGAGGCGGCGAGAGAGGAGAACGAGGAGGCCCTGCACGAGGTGCGCTCCAGGTGTGAAGAAGGTGTGATGTTATCGAGAGGGGCGCTCGACAGGTGGCATCGCTCGAAGATTTGCTCGATCGCGAGTTCGCGACCGAAAGGGACGTGTCGATCGACGGAAGGGATTTTTCAAAGCGCCCGCCGAGTTCTTCGCGATCGCCGAATGCCCGAATCGCGTTCTCGGCACCCGAAGTTTCTCTCGGAGGGAACGCGCGGTGTCTCTTCTCGAGGCTCTCGAGACTCCGAGAAGCCCCGGTCACGCCCGGCGGGTCATTCGCGCGCGCGCGCGGCATCATCGGGTGGCACCCGTGGCGCCGCCCGGGACGGGGCAGGGGAAATGTCTCGGAATGCCTCGTGTCGCGCGTCTGCGCGCGTGAGACATCGAGCCTCGACGAAATCGCGCCCCGCGGCCTCGTCCGTCCGAACGCGTCTCGTGCCTGCCGCCGAGACGGTGCTGGCGCTCGCGGCGCTCGTGGCCCTCGTGCCCGTCGCCGCCGGATTCAGAGGCGCGGGCGCGTTTGAAAGCGGCCGCGAGGCGACCGCGACGGTCATCCCCCAGACGCGGGCACGTGTCTTTGTCGGCGGGGACGACGCCGCCGACGCGGACGACGCCGGTGCCGACGCGTTGGCCGAAAAAGCCGACGCGAGCGCGTTGGAGACGAAGGATCCTTCGCCTTCGTTCGCGGTGTACCGCATGCTGGGCAACGACATGTGGCCTCTGCAGGGCGTGGGTCAGATGCGCCGCAACTCGGTGTTCGCGGCGCGGCACGAGGCGGCACCCCCGCCCGACGTGCCCGTGTTCTGGGTGGTGAACCGCGTCGTCGACGCCGCCGAGCGAGAAAAGTTGACGTCGGCGCTGGCGGCGGAGAAAAACGTCTCCGCGGGGGCGACGCTGTTCGCGGACCCGCCGCTGCGAGACGCGAAGTGCTTGTTCGCGAACGCCACAGACGACGCGGTGACGTTCGCGCAGGCGCAAAACGCCGTGCGCAACGCCGCGGTGGCGCACGCGCGCGAGCGTGGGTACGACTGGGCGGTACCCCTGGACGGGAACCAGTTCCTCCCGTCTGATTTCTACGCGCTCCTGCGCGCCGCGCTGCGCGAGGCGGACGCGGACGGCCACGTCGCGGCGCTGATTCCCATGCTCCGCGTGCGCGAGGAGCAGACCGGCGAGGCGTACCACTCGCGCGCGGACGCGGCGAGCGTCGCCGTGCGGCACATGCGCGAGGACGGGAAGTTCGCCGTGAGCGAGCCGCAAGTCGCGCTGCACGCGCGAAAAGCGGAGGCGCTCGGGTTCCGATTCGACCCGAGCTCGGCGTACGGCGCCGGGAACAAAGCCGGCCTGGTGCGCCAACTGTGTCCCGCGAAATCGCCGAGCGCGAAACCGCCGGCCGGGGGACTCGCCGAGGCCCCCGCGCGCGCGCGCTGCTGCGAGCTGGTGGACATGAAGCGCCGGCAACAGGGCGACCCGTACTACTACGGCGCCGAGCTGGATCTGAGTCGCGTCGCGGCGAAGACGAAAATTTCCGGCGCCGGAAGGAACCTTCCGGCGGGCCCCGAAAAAAACGCGACCGACGCCGAATCGAGCCGTTCCGAACTGCGCCGCGTGACTTTACGCGCCGCGTCGCGGCTGTTCGAGAAGTGCGCCGTCTCGGTGCGTCTGTTCAACTACGCGCCGGAGGACGGGCCGTCGCAGCTCAAGATCGCCACGAGCGTGTTGACGCGCGCCGCGACGCGAGACGAGGCGGCGGCGGCGTTCCGGGAAAAACTCGGCGCGTACCTGGCGCGGACGCCGGAACCGGAGCCGGAGACGTGCGCGGCGCTGGACGCGACGCGCGCGACGCTCGTCGCGCGCGACCCGGAGGCGGACTCTTCTGGCGAGACAAAGAAGAGCTTTCGAGTTTCGGAGGAGACGGAGGAGATGAGCGTTCCATCCTCCGAACAAAAACCGCCGCGCTTCGATCCGAATCCTTCCGCGTTTCTCTTCGGCGTCGCGTCGTTCGGCGCCGGAGCGCTCGTCGCCGCGCGAAGACTCGCCGCGTCGCGGCGAAGACGAGGCAAGCCGCCGCCGCTCCCTCGGTGACGCCGTAAGGCCTCTCTGGGACGCGCGGACGCGCGGACGTGTCCCGTGTAGCCGTATCCGGAACGACCGAACGAACGATCGAATCACACATTCCTATCGCGCGCTCGACCCGCGATTGTAAGACGGCCGAAACTCGCTACCGACGCGTCGCCGCGATCGCGAAGTTGTTCGCGGGCATCGAGACGATCTCGGCGCCGCCGAACCCCGCACGCTCCGCCTCGGCGATCACCGCCTCGATGTCCCTGTATCCCCACTCGGCGTTTCGGTCTCTCAGGCTCGCGTCGAAGGTGGCGTTTCCTTCCGATGTGTGCGCGCCGTCTCGTTTGAAGGGACCGTACACGAAAAGCAGCCCGCCGCTTCGAACGACGGCGGCGGCGCCGGCGAGCGCGCCGAGCGTCGCGCGCCACGGCGCGATGTGCGTCATGTTCACGACGAGCACGGCGGCGACGCCCGCGTCGGTCGCGTTTCCCGCGAAAGCGGTTCCTTCCGACACCCCGAACGTCTCCGGGAGCGCTCGTTTCACGCGCTCGCTCCACGCTTCGTCGCACGCGTCGATCACGAGGGGCGCTCTGACGTTCGGCGCGTTCGCGTGGTGGCGCACCGCGTCGAACGCCGAGTCGTCCAGGTCCGTGGGCAGGAACGAGAAATCGGGGAGCTCGCCGGAGAGGTGCGCGCAGTGCTGCCCGGTACCGCACGCCAGCTCGACCACCACCCCGCCGGTCGGAGCGCACGCCCTGAGCCGAGGCGCGAACGCCTCTGCGATCGGGACTTTGTTCCGCTCCGCCGCGGAGGAAGAGGCAGCCTTGTTGAACGTCCCGAAGTCGTTGGACATGGTGTCGGAGGTGTCGGGGGCGGGTTCGGGCGAAGCCGAGGCGCGCGTCGCGAAGGGGGCGCGCGCGCGGAAGACTCCGGGTCTCGCCGCGCGAGATCGCGTGGAGCAGGCTCTCGCGAGGGAAGCGGCGGCGGAAACACGACCGAGCAGCGAGGCCATCGGCCGGTCGCCCCAAGGAGTGAGTGACGAAGGTTGTGGGCGATGGAATCCAGTCGCCGAAAACCGCACAACAGTCGCAATGCGTGACATTGTGGTCTGTCTGGGTGCCGTTCGTGCTGACTCGGCGCAACGCGAATTTCGAAGGGACGCGAGTCGACCCGTCCGTCTTCCCCTCATCCACACACCACCGCGCGCGACGTCGCACGAGCCTCGTCGTGCGTCTCGCAACGTATCGCTCGCCGTCGCCCGGTAGCCTCTCGACGTCACCGACGCGGCGCTTCTCGCGGCGCAGTCGGTCGAACGCGGACCAAACTTCTTGAACGCCAATAATGCAGGCGATGCAAGCGTCCGCGTCGACGCTTTCGGGCCGAGGCGCTTCCGCGCTTTCAGTCCGCGCGCCGCGCCGCGCCGCCGCGCGCCGCGGCCGCGCCGTCGCCGCGCGCGCCTCGCGCGACGGTTTCGACACCGCCGAGGCCCCGGGGGAGGGCAACAGACGCAGGCCGGGTGTCACGGACTCGACGGACGGCGAGCACGACGTGGTCGAGCCGCGTCCGGGGCCCCAGACGCACAGCCGTGGCGTGGCGTCTGAGGACGCCGCGGAGGTGTCGCGCGCGTACGAAGAAGCCGAGGCGCCGTTCAGCGCCTGGCCGAAGGCCTCGGACGCCCCGGGGGAGGGCAAGAAGAAGGCGCCGGGCGTCGCCGAGCACGCGGATACGGGGGGAAAGCCCGCGCTGGCGCCGCCGCCGGGGCGGCGACGCGAAGCCACGGAGTGAAAATGAACATCGGGTGGACGCCCGCCTCCGCCGTCGCGCGCTTCGTCTCGCTTCGCTGGGAGCGTAGAACGGAGACGTCGAGGCGACGACGACGCGGCCGCGCCGCGTGATACGCGCCCGCCGGGGCTCTGGGAGGAGGGCGTGACATCGCCGGAGAGAAGACCAGGGGAGCGAACGCGCGTAGACAGCTCGCACACAACACAAAAAACCGAAAAAAACGAAACCAACTTTTCTCATCTTCGCTGGATCGAGTCTTTTCGTTTCTTGTACGTACACAAGGACAGTGCGTTTCCAGTCTGCCGATTTCCCGTCTCCGAAAAGCCGGACTGCGAGTGCACACGCGCTTCACCCGGCGAGCTCGAAATCGCGAACCCACGATTCTCGCGGTCGACCACAGATTTCGACTGCGATGTGCCATGTGCGATCGCGCCCCGCCGCCAAAAAAGCATGCCCGTCGCGTCAAGCGCGAGCGGTTCGATCGCGCGCACACGAGCCCGCGCGCCGCGGCATCGACCCGGAAACCCGCGCCGCACGCACTGCACCATCCGCACCTTTCGCACGCGCGTATCACGGCGCACGAACGCGCACCGAGCGACACGCACGAGCGCCGGCGATACGCTCGCCCGGCCGCTCGATCTCCCTTGAGGGTTACTCCGCACGAAGTGGAAGAGTGCCAAGATGAGCGTCCCCGTCACCGCGAACTTGTTCGCCGCGCTCGACACGAAGAAGAAGAAGAAGAGCAAGGTGCGTGTCATTCGCGCGAAGAACGCTCAAGAGATGCCCTATCCGCGACGCGCGACGCGCTGATCGTGCCGTCTCTCCGACGTCCCGCCGCGGACGTATCCTGCCGTCGTCGCGAACGCGAAGCGAAATAGATCGGCGGCCGAGACGGCGAGCCCGAACGCCCGAACGGCGCTGACCCCGTGACGCCCCTCGCGCGCACCTCCGTCGACGCGACACGCCGATGCCACCCGAAAACGCGCAGGAGGAGAAGAAGGCGAAGAAGAAGGAGAAGAAGGAGAAAGAGGCGCAGGGAGACTTGCTCGATGAGAAGCTGTGGGAGCAGGCCACTTCGAACCAGAACGTGTCGTCTTGGGCGGACTGCGACACGGACGAAGACGACGACTTCGGCGGCGGCGGCGGCTTAGCGCCTCTGCCGGAAGACTGGAAGGGCTCGCCCCCCGGGCCCGGGGCGGGCGCGAACGCCGCGGAGAGCTCGGACGAGAGCTCGGACGAGGAAACCGACCACGAGGAGGACGACATGGTCAGGGACGACGACGACGACGATGACGACGACCCCCCCGAGCCGGCGCCCGCGCCCGCGCCCAAAAAGCCGGCTGAGCTGGAGAAACAGCTCTCGAAGAAGGAGCAGAAGCAGAAGGAGCTCGAGGAGCTGGACGCCGCGCTCGCCGAGCTGGGCGTGGAGGTGGCGGACGAGCGGGACGCGTCCCCCGCGGCGAGCGGCGGCGAGAGCAAGGCGGCGGCGAAGCGGCGCAAAAAGGCGGAGCGCGAGGCGGCGGCGGCGAAGGCGGGCGCTGCGGCGCCCGCCGCGGAGACCGAGGAGCGGGACGAGGGCCCGGCGGAGCTCATCGACCCCGCGGAGGCGAAGCGGCGGTTAGCGGCGAAGATGGCCGGCAAGAAGAAGAGCACGGGTGGGGGTGCCGCCGCGGCCGTGGCGGAGGCCAAGGCGCGAGCTGCCAAGGCGAAGAAGAAGGGTGGGTCGAAGGCGAACCACAACCAGCAACCCGCGTGAGTTTGCGTTTCGACGAAAACCCGCGCGGCGGGGGATTTTTTCTTCATTCATTCGCGCCGCGCGTTTGCGCCGACGTGGAGGCGGGCGCGGACGCGCGGCGCGTGCCCGCGGCGAGCGCGCGATATCGCGAAAAGCGCGTACGCGATATGTGTTGTTTGTGATGACCGACGGAAGACAGGAAAGACGAAACCGCCGCGCGCGTCCGTCGCGTCAACGTCGACGACGCCCGCGGCTTCCGCCGCCGCCGCCGCCGCGCCCTCGTGCCTTTCCCCGCCCCGCACCTCCCGCGGCGCGCAGGCTTTCCCTCTCCGCTTCCGTCATGAGCCGCCACGCGCCCTCCGGCAGGTCGCCCAGCTCGCAGCCCCCCACGCGCACGCGTTCGAGGTCCACCACCCGCAAGCCGGCGGCGTCGCACACCCGTCGGATCTGCCGGTTCTTCCCCTCGCGGAGCGTGAAGCGCAGCACGTCCGGCACGCGCGACGCGCGCTCCACCTTCATGGGCAGCAGTCGCGCGCCGTCCAGCGACACAGACCCGTTGAGCATGCGCACCTGCTCGTCGGCCACCGGCCGGTCGAGCCGCACGACGTACGTCTTGGGAATCTCGTTCCCCCCGATGATGGCTCGCGCCAACGCGCCGTCCTGGGTGAGAACCAGCAACCCGCGCGAGTCTTTGTCGAGGCGGCCGCACACGTTCAACTTGAGTCCGCCGCGACGAAGCGCGGCTTTGGCTTCGGCTTCGGCTTCGCTCGCGTTTTCGCGCATCTCGTCCAGAGATTCGAGCACGCCTCGCCGGTCGCTCTGGGTCGCCGCGTTTCGCGCGGTGACCAGCTCGGAGGCCTCGCGCTCGCCCGGGCCGGGCAGGTTGCTCACCCACCCGATCGGCTTGTTCAGCACGACGGTGACCTTGGCGCGCAGCCACCGCGCGCCGGCGGCGTCGGCGATCTCTATGCGCGCGTCCGACAGCGCCTTGTCGCCCTGTCGCGCGACCGCACCTTCCACGGTGACGACGCCCCGGCTAATGAGCTCCTCGGCCTCGCGCCGGCTGCACAGCCCGCGCCACGCCATGAGCTTCGAGACGCGCTGCGGCGCGTCGCCCGGAGAAACCGACGACGACGCGCCATCGCCGTTTCCCGGGAAGTGGGCGTCGCGGGAGGGCGCGGAAGTGGACACGCCGCGACGCGCCTCGCTCGCGGCAGCCGCGCGCTGGTCCCAGCCCCAACGGGGAGACGGTCGTCCGACTCCGCCCGTCTCCCCCGCGGCTTCCCCGCGGGAAGGAGGGGCGCGCCCGCGTCCGCCTCGAGCCGCGCCGGCGCCACCGCGGGACGAACCACCGCCACCGCCGCGCCCGCGCTGGGTTCGTCCCACGCCGCGCGCGCCCGCGCGGCCCGCGGCCATCGGCACGAGCGGCCCGAGCGTACGACACGCCACGAGGACCATCGCGCGCATCTCAAGACGCTCGACCACGAACGCCGCGTCGCGCCGCGAAGTGTCTATCGGCGATTCGCGTATCGGAAGGGCTAGTGAAATAGCTGGCGTGGCGAGACGTCGGATGCGTTTTTTTTTTCGCCGTCGACACGCAATCGCGAGACTACGCGCTCATGTCCTCCACTCGTCGAACTTCTCCTCGTCGCACTCCTCTTCCCACCACGTGTTGGTCTTATACCCGGCGCGCAGGAACTGCATGGTGGACCCGTCCTCGTCCGCCAGCCCGAGCGCGATGAGCATCTCCTCCTTGGCCTCGCCGAGCGTGAATCGGTCCTCGTCCTCGGCGACGCACACCAGCTCGCCGGTGTTCTGCTTGACCATCACCTGCCACGGCGCGGGGTACTCGCGGAAGATGGCGCCGGAGTAGTTGATCACGAACGGCGAGACGTTGATCGTGCGGCTGTACGCGCGCGTGCGCAGGTAGTACACCGGCTTGATCTTGCTCAGGAACCGGTAATGCAGATCCTTCTCCGGAAACGAAAACAACCCGAGATCCGCGCGCAGGGTGTCCAGTTCGTTGTTCAGGAACACGAGCGGCCTCCCGTTGAGCTTCTCCGCGACGAACTTCTCCACCACCGGCAGGTCGACGCACGACAAGTTCACGCAGCAGAACAGGTCGGCGTTGCCGAAACCCTCGTTCTCCTCCTCCTCCTCGCGCGTGCGAAGACCTTTGCCGCCGAGCACGTTGCCGAGGAAAGACGTGACGCTCTCCGTCTTTTGGCCGTCGAGCGTGTTCAACACGCACCCCTCGCTCAGCTCGAGCGAGTTCGCGAACACCTTCTTGGCGCGCCTGTACTCGGGGCCGTCCGGCACCAGCAGCTCGCACGTCTTGCCCGTCTCCTTATAGATCTTAGAGAACACCGTGAGCGCGTACTGGATGTTCAGGTCGATGTACACGTCAGACGCCGCCTTGTACGACGCATCCTCGCCGGGCACCGCGGGGAACTCAACCTCCATCAGCTCGAGCCCGTCCGCCAGGCCGTCCGCCACGGACTGGTACGCGTGGAAGCAGATGTCCTGATACGAGTCCGGCGAGTACACGGGCCGGCCCTCCGCGCGGCTCTCTCGGGACTGCGTCGTCTGGATCTTCACCTGCGCGTTGTCCGCGGCGCGCGCGCGCGTCGCGACGCGCGCGGAGGCGGTGGCCTTGCCGAGACGCTGCGATCGGCGCGCGGCGGAGGCGGGCGCCGAGGCGGCGCGCGCGCAAGCCGTGGTCTGCATCGCGGGAGAGGTTTGCGTTCGGTCGGTAGGCGGCGGCCTGGTGGACGGTCCGGTGACGAACGGGGAGAGTGTCGGCGACGCGCGGCGCGGTCGGCAGTGTCGAATACCGCGTCGCGCGTCTCGAAGATAAAGCCACGTCGACGCGACTGGTGGCTGGTGATGGTGGCTGGTGGCCACCGCGATCGGTCCCGTTAACCGGTCGGCACGGTAAAGTTGAAACCGGCACGGTTCTGCAGACCATCGGAAACCTCGGTCGGTCTTTCCGTCCTTTCCGTCCAGAGTCTCGCCACCTCTCGCAGAGTCCCGCGCGCGGCAGAGGAGGCCTCGAGCGGGATGAACGCGCGCCACGTCAAGGCGGGGGGGCCGGGGGAGGTGAAGAAGAAGGAGGAGGAAGGGCTCATCACGCTGATGAAGGAACGCGCGGTTGTGCGGTGCCGGGAGACGCAGAAGGACTACTACGACTGCGTCAAGGACAGGACCATCAGCATCGTGTGGGCGTGCCGCGACCAGGCCAACGCCATGAACGAGTGCCTGCACCAGCACACCACGGACGAGGTGCTGGAGGACCTAAAGTACCGATGGGTGAAGGCGGGGAAACCGAGCTTCGCGGACCGAGCGAAGATGCCGAAGTTTTAGCTAGCTAGCGGGAGTGCAGTGGACGGGGAGAGTCGACTCAGGTCAGCGAAAAATATGTATCCAAACGTCGACTTCATGCTTACCAGATCGCCCGCGGTGCCCGGTCAGAACCGCCGCGCGCGCGCGCGAGATCTGGGGCGACGCTCGCGGCGGATGTATCGCGGTGAGGCCCCGCCGCCCCCGCCTCCGCGGGGGCCTCTCCCGGCGGCCGCGGACGGCACGGAGGTTCGCATGTGGACGCTCGAGGCGATCGCGGAGTGCTTGACCAGACGCGCGCGGAAACAACACGACCCCGAGGTCGGTCCGTCTCGCGAGCGCGCCTTGGACTCCGCGCACGCCAACGCGTGGTACGGCACGTCCGCGTCGCGCGGGGGCGGGCGCCGCGAGCAACCCGCGGCGGTGACCCGGTGCGACGCCGTGCTCGACTCGGGACGCACGCGAGGGGACGACCGCGAGGAGACGAGCGTGTGTCTGCATTTCGCGCGGGGGCGCTGCGCGGCGGGCGGCGAGTGCGCGTTCCTGCACAGGCTCCCCACGGCAGTGGACGACGCGCGCGCTAGTTTGACGCACGACGTGTTCGGGCGCGCGCGGCACGCCACGGACCGCGCGGACAACGGGGGCGTCGGCGCGTTCACTCGGAACGGCGTTACTTTGTTCGCGCACTACGGCGGCGCTTTCGCGGCGGACGCCGACGCGGCGCGCGCGGAGGCGGCGATCCGCGCTGACTTTTCCGAGTGGGGCCCAGTCACGCGCGTGCGCGTCGTGCCGACCAAGTGCGTCGCGTTCGTCACGTACGCGCACAGGTCCGCCGCCGAGTTCGCCAAGGAGGCAATGGCGGGCCAGACGCTGCGCGCGTCCGAGGCGCGCGCGCGCGACTGGTCGACGACGGAAAAACAAAAACACGTCTTAACGGTGCGCTGGGCGAACGACGACCCGAACCCCGCGGCGCGCGCCGCCGCGAAGCGCGTGCGCGAGGAGTCGGGTCTGGACGCGTTCGCGCGGGTCTTAGAAAACCCGCGCGCAGCCCCGGAGTGGAGGCTCGCGCTGGCCCAGGCGCGCGCGCTGGCGACGCGTCCGGACGCGTACCCCGACACCGACGCGCAGTACCCGCGCGGGACGTCGGAGACTGTCACTGCCGCGCCGGAGGTTTTTTTCGCGCGAAACTCGCCGACGAACGCGACGAAGACCGCGAAGACGACGACACCGAAACGCGCGGCTCCGCCCGAGACGGACGCGATCGACGCGCTCGAGCTGGAGCGGTTCCGAGCCGCCGTCGGTGTCGTCGCCGCCGCGCCGGCGCGGACGTCGGGGGACGCGGACGACGAGGACGCGTTCGACCCGGACGACTACCCCGAGTTCGAAGTCGAGGAAGTTTAGCAAAGTCTCTTTAGCGAAGTCTCGTCTCGCGCGTGGAGGAGCGAGACGCGCGGTGCCTACGTTAGGTGCTAGCTACGTATCATGACATAGTATCACGTACACGTACGTCGTGTCATCGTTTGAATCGGAACAGCGTCAACACACAGAGCCCTTCCGTCACACGCCGAACCGGCTCCTGAGGCTCTCGCGCATCTTCCGCACGCGCCCCGCGCCGGCGACGAGGTGCGCGGCGCGCGCGCACCGCACGCGGCGCCAGCGCAGCACGGGCGTCAGTTTCGGCTGGAAATTCACCGCCATCTCCAGGAGCGTCGAGCCGTACATCTCGTACCCGTGCGTCAGCTCGAGCAAGCCCAGCGCCTGCAGGAGCGACGCGCGAGACGTGATCGCGCACGCGTCGCGTCGGGCGGGTTCGCCGTCGCACGCGTCGATGGCGCGATACAACACCTCGCGGGCTCGGAACACCGACGCCTTGGACACGCGCACGTCGCTGTCGCTCTGCAGACCCGGGTGCAGACGCGCCGTCGGGCGCTCACCGGCGTCGACGCGCACCTTCTTCTGCATCTGCGCGTACGAGATCCACGCCGTGGCGTCGCGCGGGTGCGCCTCGAGGTGCGACTCGAACACGGACTCCGCGGCGTCGAACGCGCCGGCGTTCCAGAAGGCCATCGCGACGCGGGAAGCGGAGGACGCAGAGGACACGCGCGCGGGCGCAGGCGCGCGAGCAGCAGTCCTCGAGGATGTGGCGCGCGAAGTGCATGGCACGTGCGTGGACGCGCGGAGCGCCGCGTGCGGGGACGCGCGCATTGCGATGCCGAGAAGATCGGTTGTTCTCTCTCGAAGAAAAAACGCACACGCGTGGCGTGTGTCGTAAAGCCAACCTGGCAACTCGCGACTCGCGGACTCGCGAACGACGGGTGAAAAGCGCTCGACGACGCAAAAAGCGTTTTCCTTTTTCCCGCGGAGATTTTCGGTGGTCCTCACGAAAACTCCGAGAGGCGCAACAGGGTTGACCACTCCGATGATGAGCGCGCACGAGTCGTCGTCCGACGAGTCCGACGACGCGTCGGCGTCGCCGTCTCGACCCGATGCCGGGTCTTCGCGCGGTCGGCGCGCGGCCTCTGACGCGTCGAGCCCGTCGTCGAGCTCGCGAGCGGCGCTGGGCTTGGCGTTTCTCCGGCGCGATTTAGCTCGGTCGGTGTCGCGGAGCGCAACGGTCGACAGCATCCGCCCGGACGCGGGGGACGTCCGCGCCTCCTCCGGCTCGAGCCGCGGACCCGACGCGCTTCTGGCCGAGCGGATTTCGCGACTGCCGTCCACGACCGCGGCCGCGGTCTCGGTGGCGTCCGCGTCCGCGACGCGTCGGCGCGGCGCTCCCGCGCCCGCGTCGTACGGCGAGACGCTCGAGCGCGGCCTTCGCGACGCGAAAAGACGGGTGGCGCGCGCACGCGAGCGGACGAGACGGGAGGCGATGCGCGTCGCGCCGGAGCTTCACGACGCGCGCACGGGTGAGAAACTCCCGACGCGGTGCGATTACGAAGAAGCGCAACGGCTCGGACTGGTGACGAAGCTCAAGACCGCGAACGAATGTTCGCGGCGGCTCGGCTTGGCGACGCGGTACCGAGCCGTCGTCCGCGCGGACCGCGGCGTGCACGTCGAGGCGCGCGCGGCGCGACGGGACGACGGCAGCGACGAGACGGCGGACGCGGTGACGAAAACGCGATCGCAGCGAAACCGTGACCGAAACCGCGACCGCACGAGAACGAGCGTGACGTTCGCGCGTCTGGAGACCGAGTCGGTGCCCGCGCGTTTGCTGAGCGTGCGGACGTTCCTGAACAGCGAGGCGCGCCTCTGGGCGCAGGCGCGTTACCTGGAAACGGACGCGCGCCGCGCCGCGCACCCGTCCAAGCGCGCCGCCAGGCCGGTGACCGAGATCGAAAAGGCCATCGCGCCGCCGGAGTGGTAGCAGAGCGACGCGGCGACGCGTGACGAGTCTCTGGCGCGTGATCTAGATGAGGGTAAAACTGGTAATATGCTCACCAAAAACGACGAGAATTTTCGGAAAGCAAATTTTGGACCCGTACAGCAACTACACGTCTTCGCCAGGAAACCACGTCGTCGTCATTCAAAGACGGCACGGGTCGCCATGCCTCAGCGGAGCACATTCACGCGTCGGCTGCGCGCGTTCCTAGGCCTTCCCCATGAAAATGGACACTTCACGTGCCATCCCGAGAACCTAAAAAAAGGCGAGAGGCTGAAGGTCCCCGGCGTCGTCAAACGGGATTCGCAGGACAGGTCGTATGTCGACCGGAGTGAGTCAGCGTGGCAGGAGGTCGACCGGGACGGGTTCCTGGATTTAGAAAAGGGTCTAACAGGCGATACCCACTTCGCCGACATACAGAGGAAGACGATCGATTCCAGGCTTAGCGAGGTGGAGGAGAAGGTGTGGAGGGATGCGAACGCGGCGGAGGGCGACGAGATGGCACTCAGCATCTCTTTCGCAGAGGACATCTGGCACCTTCTCACCGTGGACCTCTCCATCGCGAAGCTCCTCGCGCTGGAGGCGACTACGGAGCTGTTCATGATCGTATCTTTCGCGATGCTGATGTTCGTGGTGGACATCGCCGAGGGCTTCACGGATGACCGGACAAAAGCTGAGCTGTTTAGGAGCAAACTGATGCTGAGTCTGACCGCAGTCAGGCTCTCGACAGACTCCATCTTCGGGTGGACGGGTAGACGAGCCTCGTCCGGGATCGAGGTGGCGATCCTCGCCCTTCAGGGCTGGTTCCACTGGCTCCTGCTCTCCGTCGCGGGCGCGGTCATCGTCGCCCGAGCGCTCAAACCCTTGCGCCAAGTCATCTTCGCGCCGGACGCGTGCCTCTCTGACCGAGACTTGAGCGTTAGAATGCAGGTCATACGGCACTCGACGGTAACCCTGTATAACCTGCAGTTCACCATGAACCTCGTGGCAAAGGGTGGTAAGGCGTGGGACCTGCCGATGTCGGTGCCCACGCTGGCCAGGTGGACGTCTGCGATGCCGCTGACCATCAAGCACGAAGTCGACGAGAAGTCGCCGCTGCATCCGAGCCAGGGCCTCCTCCAATCGCTGATGTACGTCCGGGTGTCGATGTCCGCGACGGATAACCACGGCATCCCGGTGAACGCGGGGATCGTGTACTACGACCCAGATTCGTTCTTCGCCCAGCGACCGGCGTTCTCGGGGGCGTTCGCGAAGCAGGGTTACCTCTTCCCTCGGCTCCTGCGAGGGAAAAGTTTCTGTGACCAGATGCGGATGTTCCGCGACGAGCAGATGAACATGATCAAACCCAAGACGCTGCCGATGTTGATATGCGACCTGGACAACATGCCGCGAACGAAGGTGGACGAGAAGGCGACGGAGGCGCTGGCGCCCTATCAACACAGCAACGCGGTCAACAAAGTTGTTACCTTCGAAGGTAAACGACCAGAGTAACTTAGCACTAGAGCGTTATTTCAGGAGCGTTTTTCTCCGTGGATCTACATGTACGGTATCGCCACGCGGACCGGTTTGTCCGCGGCCCGCGCGGGCGCGGTACGTACTCGCGGACGTCGGCGGCGGCGTTCGTTCGACCGTCAACTGCCGTTTCGCGGTGGACCGACCCTTCGAGGGTAAAGGTGCGCTAGCTACCAGTACGTACGTTTTCGTCGTTAGAAGGTTGATCGATCGCGTCTTCGCGTCCCGCGCGCGTCCGAAACTCGTTCAGGACGCGTGTCAGAAGCCCCGCAGCGCCAGCGCACGCGAGGCGCCTCGCCGCAGCTCGGGGAACGCGTTGCCGAGCGCGGCGGCGCGCTCGGCGTCCATCTCGTACACTTCGCACTCGGAGACGGCGACTGCCTCGACGACTTGTTTGCGCGCGAGAGAGGCGCCCGTCGCCGCGCGGCGGAGCGCGCCGCAGAACGCGGCGACGCCCAGAGACGCGCGCGTCTCGCCTCCGGCGACGACCGCGCTCGTTCGTCGCCCGTCGCCGGGACTGTCCGTCTCGCCCGCGGAGTCTCCCTCGAGCACGACCTCAACCTCGCCCTCGTGCACCAGCGTGAACGCGTTTCGCGCGTCCAGGCGCGTGTTCCGCGGGACGAGTCTGGGCTCGAGCGCGTCCGCGACGGCGCGGAGCGCGCCGTCGGAGACGCGCGACGTTTGGGAGCCGTCGTCGGCGAAGGCGGCGCGCGCCGCCGTCTCGAGCGCGCGGAATTTGGTTTCCGCGCGCAGCGCCTTCGGCAGCGCCGCGAGCAGCGCGCGGTCGCTCGCGACGGAGCCCTCTGTTTCTCTCGCCCAACGGTCGGAGACGAACAGCGCGAGCCGCAGCCGCAAGTCGCGCGGGACGTCCGGGTGTCTGCGCAGGAAACGACGCAGCGCGATCATCTTCTCTCTGTACGCCTCTCGCCGCCGCGACGCGTCACCGTACCTCTCCACGAGCGCGGCGACGCGCCCGACGAGCGACGCGAACCACGCGGCGCCCGCGGTCATGATCGCGACGGCCGCGACGCGCTCGGCGCGGTTCGTCGCGGCGACGTCGCCGTAGCCCACCGTCGTGACCGTCGCCGCCGCCCAGTACAACGCGCACACGTACACGTCGAGGGCGGAGAGGCTTCTCTGATTCGCCGAGTCTCCCTCGGACGCCGCGAGCGATGCCTCGTCGTCGCGGAGAACCTCTCTCACCCAGGAGTCCTCGAACCCCGATACGCGCGCCACGCACGCGAACGCGCACGCGCAGGCGTTGATCACGAACACGAACTCGCACGCCGTCTGCGCGAGCCAGACGAGCAACGGGGGGAAGTGCGCGCCGCGCGACAGCAGGGCCTCGGCGTCGCCGACGACGGCGCCGCCGCGCGCGCGCCGCAGCTTTGACAGGTGGAACAGGCGGAACAGGCGGACGAGGCGCGAGACGCGGCGCGCGCCGGCGGTGTCAGCGCCGACGCGCGCGAGCCACGCGGACGAGACGCACTGCGCGAAGAGCGGCAGCGTGGCGACGACGTCGCACGCGAGCGTGCCCGACTTGGCGTACACGCGCGCGATGCTCGCCGGGTCGAGCACCACGGCGACGCGGCCGAGCGTCCGGCTCGAGCACAAGACTCCCGTGCGGAAGTTGGCGAGGAGGTGCGCGAGGAAAAAGGCGCCGACGCCCAAGTCCACGGCGGCGGTCCAGGGCCACGGCTCCGCGGGGGCTCCCAGGCGCGTGGGGGCGTCGAAGGCGACGAACGCGGGTGTCAGGAGCGCGACGTGCGTGAGGGTCAGGGCGTAGCTGGTGGCGGTGAACGCCAGGGCGAGCCAGGAGTCGGGGGCGGCCACGAAGCGGGGCGCGCGCGCTTTTCGCGAGTCGCGACGTCTCTTGCCCTCGAGCTCGGAGAAGAGGGACTCGGGCACCGCGACGGAGCGCTGCCAGGACAGAAGCGCGGCGGTGAGCCGTCGCGACCCGCGACGCGGTATCGCCGCCCTCGACCTCGCCGGGGTCGGACGCCTCGGGGTCGTGGCGGGAGCGACGTCGACGGGCTCGTCGTTTTCGCTTTCCCCCTCGGAGAACCACAGCGAGGCTTCCGAGCGAGAGACGCTCAGCGACGAGCGCGCCTTGCGGTCCCCGGGCTCCATGGAATCCAGGAAAGAAACGTCCATGGAGAAACGCAGCGCGGGCGCGCTGTGTTCGCGCGCGTCTCGCGCGGGAGGCGGCACCGCGCGAAGCGCGAGTGTCGACGAGGGAGGACCTGTCTGCGAGGTGGTTTCACGCACGCACGAGACGGAGGCGAATTTAAACCACCTGCCGCTGCTCGGGCGGACGTCGACGATTTTTCACAAAAAAACCGCCCCGCCTCACAGCTTGAGCGATGCCTTGTTCTTCATCCCGTCGCTCTTCTTGGGCTTGCCCCGACCCAGCGCGTCCGCCTCCTTGGCCTCCTGGAGCATCCCGAACACCTTGGACGACTTGGAGAACTCCGACTTGGACCGCCCGCCCGCCGGCGCCGCCGCGAGCATCGCCACCTTCGGCGCCTTGCGCGTGAACCCGGCATCCTCCGCCGCCTTCTCCTTCGCCTCCTTCTCCCGCTCGCGCTTCGTCCTGACGCGCTCGCGCTCGTTGCCCACCGCCTTGGCCTTGCGCTTGCGCTTGGCGCGCGCAGCCTTGCGGTCCTCCTTGCTGAGCTCCGCGTCCGCCTTGACGTCGCCCGCCGCGCTGCCGCGCACGCCCCCCGCGCCCTCGCCGCCGGCGAACACCTCCTCCGGCGCCGCGCGCGACGCCCCGGACGCCGCGAGCGGCGCCACCTCCTCCGCCTGCAGCGCGGGCGCGTCCGTTTTGATCGCCATCTCCTGCACGGCGGGTTTCGGGGCGAAGTGGAAGTTGGAGAGCGCGTCCAGCTTCACGGCGAGCGCCGAGAACAGCGCGCGCGCCTCGACGACGACGGGATCTTCCTTCTCCTCGTCCAGTCTCGCGCCCGTCTTCGCGAGGTGCTTCTGCGCCGCGTAGTCGTCCGCGTAGATCTCGCCGAGCCCCTTCTTGGACTTTTGGTCGTCCAGCTCGGTGAGCTGTCGCCGGCCGCGGTCGTCGCGCGTCGCCGGCTCGACGCGCTCGACGTCGTCAAACCTCTGTTCGGCGACGCGCGCCTTGATGACATCCTCCAGCCGCGCCGTCATCTCCTCGCTCACCGCCGGGGGCGGCGCGGCGACGTGGTCGAACTCCACGTCCGCCGCCAGCGCGGAGTTCTTCGGGCGCTCCTTCGCGCTCGCCTCGCCCTTCAGCAGCCACGTCTTCTCGTCGAGAGCGCGCGCCTCCAGCGTCTTGATTTGGCGCGCGAGCGCGTCCTGCGCGCGTTGGAACGCCGAGGGCGCGTAGTCGCGCCGCGACGCCAGAGCGGCGGCGGCGGCGGCGGCTCCGTCGTCGTCCGCGTCGTCCGCGTCCGAGGATGGACCGCCGCCTTCGGTCTCGTCGTCGTCGTCGAAACCGCCGCCGAAGCCGCCCGCGGGAGTCTTGTCGGCGTCGGCGCCCTCGGCGGCGAGCTCGTCCGCGAGCTCGCGCTCGAGCTCCTCGCGCAGCGCGTCCTCGTCCCGCTGGTCCAGCGCGTCCATGTCATCTTCCTCGTCGCTCTCGGAGCCCTCCTCTTTGCTCTCCATCTCCCCGCGCTCCATCGCGGCGAACAGGTCCTCCTCGCCATCGGACGCCTCGTCCTCGTCCTCGTCGAGCGCCGAGCGCCGCGGCTCGGCGCCGGAGGGCGCCTTCCCGTCGCCAAAAAAGTCGGAAAACATGAGATCCTTGCCCTTCTTCTTCGTGGCCTCGCGCGCGCCGAGCTTCGCGGCGCGCGTTCGAGGAAGCCTCTCGACGCCAGCGAGGCGCGCGGCGTCGCCGACGAGGTCCGCCACATCGTCGTCGTCTTCCGAGCCCGAGCCGGACGCGTCCGAGCCCGAATCGTCCTCCTCGTCATCCTCGGCGTCCAGCGCGTTCTCCTCGGATTCGGATTCGGAGTCGTCGCCGCCGCCGTCGCCGCTCTCGCGCGCCTTCCTGTGCTGCTCCCGACGCTCCTCGCGCTCGAGCCGAGCCTCCTCCTCGGCTTCCGCCTGCAACGCGAAGTTCTCCATCTCCGTCAGGTTGAACATACCGGGGTTCTCGAAAAGTTTCGAGGTGAGATCCTTTCGTTTCCCGGGCGAACCGCCCGGGTCCTCCTCCTCCTCCTCTTCCTCCTCGTCGTCGTCCTCCTCTCCTTCCTCATCCCGCTCCTCGCCGTCCATGTCGTACTCCACGCCGTCCTCGAAGGGCTCCCACTCCGGCGCCTCCTCGTCCGACCCCGAGGCCTCGCCCTGCGCGTTCGCGGGAAGCCGCAAGAGGCGCTCGGCTGTTAACTCGTCGCCGGCGCTGATGGCGGGCCGGAGCCGCCGCAGCGCGCCCTTCGCCTTGCCCAGCAGGGGCTCGAGCTGCATCTCGATCTGCATCCACACCTGCTCCGCATCGAGACCGTCCGTGTGGAGCTCGGGTAGGGGCAAGTCCAGCCCGTCCGCCGCGAGCGACGACGAGAGCTTCGCGAACAGCGCCTTGGCCGCCCCGCGCGCCGCCGCCGCTCGCGCGTCGGACTTGGACAGGAACGCGGTCGCGCCTCGCCCAACCTCGCGCCTGAACACGTCGATCGCCCCTGCTCCCTCGGCCGACGCCGCGGCGGCGCCGGTGTCGGGTGCCATATCGGTCGCGAAACGAGCGTCCCGCACCGACGCGGCCGACACTCGCCCTCGAGCGCCAACCTACTCCCGTCCAGACCGAATGAATCCCTCCCAGAAAGCGACTGAAGTAAAACTCGCGCGGACCGAGACTCGATTGGCGCTCAATGCGTGGCTGGTATCGGGTGGATTTTTGTTGCTCGGAGACTGTCAGACTGGACGCGAACGATACATGAAGCCTCGTCCCCCGACATTGTAGCCCTCTAAACGAACGCACAGCGTAGTCGCTCGCGCTTGTCGTCGCAATGGGTACGTCCTCCCGCGCGCTTTTCGTGACTCGCGCGTCGCGGGGCAAGTCGCGCGCTCGCGGCCGCGCCCACTCGGCGCGTCTCCGGCGTGATGCGCGCTCCGGGTTTTTTAGGGTCTCGCGGTGATTCCGCGGGCCGGACGGTGCCGGTTCGCGCGCGCGCCCGACGCCATCGAGCGGCGGACGCGTCGCGAAGCGACATCCTTCGGCTCGTGCGTGTCCTCCACACGCGCTCGAAACGCGCGGCGGGTGCCCGGCAGTCCGCGCGTCACCGCCGGGCGCTTCCGCACGTCATCCGTCGTGTTCTGGGTGCAAATAGGGTTTGGCCCCGAAGCACCACCCGCGCGTCCCGAGGCCGCGATCGAGGGTCGATACCCGGGATCCCCGACACGGGCGGCGCCCGTGGCGGCGGCGCGACATTCCATCCACGCGGACCCGACCCTCGTCGCCCTGTTTCGTCTCGTTCCTCGCGCACCCCGACCGCGGACTCACCTTCGCCGCCCCACTTGTCTTCCCTTCTCCCCCGTGTCTGAATCCCGCAGCCGGTCTCAAGGCGTACGAGCTCCGCAAGAAGAGCAAGGGTGACCTGCTCAACCAGCTCAAGGAGCTGAAGACGGAGTTGGCTGCTCTCCGCGTGGCGAAGGTCACCGGCGGCGCGCCCAACAAGCTGTCGAAGATTAAGGTGGTGCGCCTCTCCATCGCGCAGGTGTTGACTGTGATTCGCCAGAACCAGCTCAAGAACCTGCGTGAGGCGTACGCGGGCAAGAAGTACCTTCCCCTGGACCTCCGCCCGAAGAAGACGCGCGCTATCCGCCGCAGGCTGACCGCGTCGGAGGCTGGCGCGAAGACCGCGAAGCAGGCGAAGAAGGAGGCGTACTTCCCCATGCGCAAGTACGCTGTCAAGGCGTGAGCGGCGCGAGCGGTTTTCATCTAAGAGCGATTCGTCTTCGTTCACGAGCGTTTAATTCGTTCGCGCGTCCCGCGATCGCGACCGCGGACACGGAAAAGGGCCCACAGGACCCACGCGTACGACATCACGCGCTCTCCCGGGCTCGCTCCTTCTCCTCGGGACGCTTCTCCGTCTCCTTTTGTTCCGATTCGGCGCGCGACGCGCCGTTGGGTTCCAGCCGCGCCTCCGGGTTCGGGGTCTTCTTGCGCTCCTCCTCCTCGGCAAACTCGCGCAGGAGCTCCGCCTGCCGCGGCGACAGGTGCTTGGGCGTGACCACGCGGAACTTCACGAACAAGTCGCCCGTGCGGCCCGTGCCGAGCTCGGGCAAGCCCCGCCCGCGCAAACGCAGCTGGTCGCCGCTCTGCGTGGCCTTCCGCACCTTCACCTCCACCTTCCCGTCCAGCGTGGGCGCCGTCGCCACGCCCCCCAGCGCGGCGGCGGTCACGCCCAGCTCGACGCGCGTCACGAGGTCATTCCCGACGCGCGCGAACCGCGGATCCTCCGCGACGTCGACGTTGATGTACAGCGAGCCGGCGCGTTCGCGGCCGTCCGGCCCGCGCACGCGCGTGCCCTCGCCGGGAACGCGCAGCCGCTGCCCGTCCTCCACGCCGGGGGGCAGGTTCACCTCCACGTCGCGCGCCGGCTCGGTGGTGCGCGCGCCCGTGCGCGGATCCACCGCGATCGTCTCCGGAACGCGCACCGTCCGCGCCGTGCCTTCCTTGACGTCCCGCAGCGTGACTCGTATGGTGGTCTGGATATCCCGCGCGCCTCCCCGCATGCCCCCCATCCCCCCGAAGAAGTCGCTGAACAGGTCCTCGAAGTCCACCTGCTGGCCGCCGCCGCCGCCGCCGAAGCCGTGGAAACCGCCGAAGCCGCCGCCGAACGGGCCGCCGCCGCCGCCGCCGCCGCCGCCGTTCTCCATGCTCTCGAAGTTGCCGTGACCCACCTGGTCGTACGTCTGCCTCTGCGCCGGGTCCTTGAGCACCTCGTACGCCTTCTGCACCTCCTGGAACTTCGCCGCGACCGTGGGGTCGTCCTTATTCGCGTCCGGGTGGTACTTCTTGGCGAGGTCGTAGTACGCCTTTTTGATCTCCTTGGGGTCGGCGGATTTCGCCACGCCCAGGGTCTGGTAGTAGTCCTTCGCGTGGCGCGGGGAAGAGCCGTGGAAGTCACGACGGTGGGGCATCCATCCATGCGCGCGTGCGGTCGTCGCGCGTCCGCGCTCGAAAGCCCCGCTCGCCCCCGACCGCGAGCGCTCGCCCGCGGTCGATCCGAGCGCATCCTCGCCGAAATTACTCCGCCGCGGACCGTCGCGACCGCCGCCCGAACCCGCGTGAAACGCGCGCGAGCGGTCGTGCCAGTTCTCCCCGTGGCGCTGCACAGTCACGCCGCCAGACGGTAAAACACGACGCGCGTTACGCGCGCAGAGCGCGGCGAGACGCCGCCCGGGTGAGGCGAGCGCCATGAGACCTGCTCGCGCCGCGCGATTTTGTTCGGCAGATTTCTTTCGGGTTCCAGAAACACGATCCAGCAAGCTCTCGTCGGGACGCGTGTCGCTCGCGCCAGAATTTGGGGCCGCCGGGCTTTCTGGAGTCGTGATTCCTGGATCTGGCGCGTCGCGTCGTTGAAACTTCCCTCGACTCGAGGTCACTGGTGGTCTCGTTTTCCACGCGCCACACCTTCATGCTCAGCGGCTGCCGGTTGCTCTTGACAACCAGGATGTCCGCCTTCACTATCGCTGTCAGCGCGGCGTCCGTTGCCGCCCGGGTCGGGTACGCCGCCGCGCCCGTCGCGCGCACCAAGCCCGCCGGACGCTTCGACGCGCACAGCCGTCACATCGCCGTCACGCCCGTGTGCATGGGACGCAAAGCCGCGAAGGTCGCGGCCAAGAAGGTACGTCGCGGCGTTCGGGTCCCATGCCGAGCGCTTCGAAACCCGCGCTTCTCCGTCGCTCTCGCGCGTCGCTTCCGCGCCTCCCCGTCGCTGACCCGCAGTCGCCTCGCCCGTTCCGTCCGTCGCGCTCCGATCGACCCGCCGCGTTCGTTTTATCCAAACGCGCGCACAGCAAAAAGGCGAAGCCATCCGCACGAAGCTGTACGGCAAGTACGGCAAGCTCATCGTGACCGCGGTGAAGGAGGGCGGCGGCGCGGACCCCGTGGCCAACACGCAGCTCGCGCGCGTGCTGGCGGACGCGTCCCGCCTGAGCGTCCCCCGGGACCTCATCGAGCGCAACATCAAGCGCGCCACGGACACCTCGCAGGCGGATTACATGGAGCTGACGTACGAGGCGTACGGCGCCGGCGGCGTCGGCATCGTCATCGAGGTGCTCAGCGACAACGTCAACCGCGCCGCCGCGGACACCAAAGCCGCGATCAACAAGGCCGGCGGCAAGGTCGCCGAGCCGGGGTCCGTGCTGTTCAACTTCGAGCGCAAGGGGTTCATCTCCCTGAACTGCGCCGCCGACGACGAGGAGAGCGTGTTCGAGACCGCCGCGGAGAACGGCGGGGACGACGTCGCTCCTCGCGACGACGGCGAGGAGGGCTTCGTGGTGGTCACCGAGGTGGCGGGCTTCATGCAGTGCCAGAAAGCTCTGGCGGAAGCGGGGTTCGAGATCGACGCGGACGGTACGGCGCTCAAGATGGTGCCCCTGGCGGAGGTGGAGACGGACGACGAGGCGGCGGAGAAGAACGAAGCGCTCGTCGAGAAGCTGCTCGAGCTCGACGACGTCGACGCCGTCTACACGCAGTGACGTGTGGAAGCGCGGAAGCGTGGTGGCGAGGGTCGTGTGTGACACCGTACGAGTAGATAGAATTCAAGTGCGAGGAGCCTTCACGCGTCGTCACGTGTCGTTACGTAGTGTGGCGTTCGTCGGAACAAACGTCGGCGACGGCGCGAACGCGTCGCCGCGGGGCATATTCTTTTTCTCCAGTTCGTGAGCTCATCAGAGAGCGACCGGCAGTGCTTTCCCGAAGGACCGCGACGCGAGGACTTTCGTTTTTGTTTCCGCCTGAGCCACCGTGTCCGCCAGATCCACGACGCGCGAGCGAGTGGTCTTCCCGTTCGTCTCCGCGTTTTCGGGAGTCGACGTATCAGGAGAGTCCGACGCGCGCGCCCGAGCGTCCACCTCGCCGACGCGATGGCCGACGCGCAATAGCGCGCGCTCGTCGCCCCGGATCTGTGAATTAACTCGATTTATCGCTCGGTGACTCAGAAAAGCGGGTCTATTCGTGAAATACACGTGGCTGCCGAAGGATGGAGGCGTGCTTGGAGGCGTGTTTCAACGTCACGGGAGCGGTGGATACTGCCTGTTCCGATGCATGCTACGCCAGGTATGTCACGCCGACCCCTCAGCGCCACACGCCGCGACGCGACGCGGCCAACGCTACGCGCCGTGGCCCGAAAACAAACGCGTGCGACGATTCCGCCACGCGTTTTCTTTCTGAGGCGGAGACGTCTCGAGACGCGTCATCCCGACTCGACCGCTCGAGTCGAATCGCGCGCGCCGCCTCACGGGTTCCCGCGAATCGTCGCCCAATACTAACGACACCCAATCGCCGCTGTCTCTCTCCCTTCTCCGCGCCCCGCCGCAGCGACGGCTGGGCGGTCACCGAAGCCTCTTCCAACGTGTTCGGAAACACTACCGTCAACGTGATACTGGCGTGTTTGCTGCTGGTGCTCTCCGGGTTGTTTTCGGGCCTGACCCTGGGCCTGATGTCCCTGGACATGGTGTCGCTAGAAATCCTCGCCGAGGGCGGGGACGACGAAGAGAAGGAGTACGCCAAGAAGATCATCCCCGTCCGCGCCAAGGGGAACCTGCTGCTGTGCACGTTACTGCTGGGGAACACGATGGTTAACGCGCTCATCGCGATTCTGATGGCGGATCTGACGGACGGCTTGGTCGGCCTCGCCGTGTCCACGCTGTCCATCGTGGTGTGCGGTGAGATCGTGCCGCAGGCTGCCTGCAGCAGACACGGCCTGTACATCGGCGCGAACACGGTGTGGATCGTCAAGATCTTCATCGTGCTCATGTACGTCATCGCGTGGCCCATCTCGCTCGCGCTCGACTACGTGCTGGGGAGGGACATCGGGCAGGTGTTCTCGGCGAACGAGCTCAACAAGCTCATACGCATCCACGTCGAGAACCCGGACGCGCAGGAAGAATCGGGGCTGAACAAGGACGACGGCAACTTGCTCACGGGCGCGTTGGAGTACAAGGACAAGAGGGTGCGCGACGTGATGACGAGCCTGGACAAGGTGTTCATGGTGGAGAGCTCGACGCGGCTCACGTTCCAGGTGCTGATGGACATCTACAAGTCCGGGTTCACGCGCATCCCCGTGTACGAGATCGACCGGCAGAACATCGTGGGCATGCTCTTTACCAAGGACCTGATCCTGATCGACCCGGACGACGAGGTGGAGATCGCGGCAGTGATTTCCTTCCACGGGAACCGCGAGGGCGGATTCGTGCGCGGCGTCGCCGACGACACCAGCCTCGACAAGGTGTTCCGCGAGTTCAAGACCAGCTACCTGCACCTGCTGGTGGCGTACGGCGAGGTGGGCGCGGACGGTAAGCCCGTGCAGAGGCTGGAGACCACGCCCGAGCACGGCGATGGAGGCGCCGGCGGCGGGCGGAACTATTACGGCGCGGGGAAGGACGACCCTGACGTCTCCGTGAGTGGGAAGCACATCAGCGACTACACGCGTGAGGCGTACTCGCTGACCGGCAACCGCCGCGTGATCACCGGCGTGATCACGCTCGAGGACGTGCTGGAGGCTGTGATTAAGGATGAGATCGTGGACGAGACGGATAACTACGTGGACGTGAACAACGCGCTCACCTCGGTGCGCGGGCGCGGGCCGAGAGTCGCGGACCCGACCAACTTCCTGACGCTGTTCGAGCACAAGATCCGCGACCAGACCAAGCTGAGCGAGAGCGAGACGAATGCCATCGTCGCGTTCCTGTCCCTGAACGTCGCCGAGTTCAAGAAGTTGGCGCGCTTCGGGGGGGTGCTGCGGAAACTCATCGTCGCGTCCGCGGTGGAGGAGATTAAAGAAGACGAGGGCGACGCCAACAGCAAGTACCTCGGCACGCCCTCCGTCGACGCGGGCGACGACCGCGGGAACGAGAGCACCCCCAAGGCGCAGCGGCACATCAACTTCTCGCACCAGCACTCGCACGGCCACGGGGACACGCCGAGCCGCTCCAATTCCATGACCCGGCGTGGCAGCTCCGGGCACATCGACTTCAACGACGACGACCGCCACTCCAACGACGGGCTCGGCGAACCCATCTACCGCAAGAACGAGAGCTCGGAGTTCTTCACCCTGATCCTGCAGGGCAAGGTGGTGGTGCACGCCGGGTCGGACGATTTCGAGTCCGAGCTGGGGCCGTGGTGCTACATCGGGCAAAAAGCCCTCACCACGGACCCGTTCATGCCCGACTTCCGCGCTTGTCCGCAGGGCGCGGTTCGGCTGTTGCGCATCCGCCGCGGCGACTACAAATCCGCGATGCGCGCCGCGCAGGTGGAGGCGATGAGCGGCTCGCGCTCCGCCGTCGCGTCCCGCCACGCCGCGACGGGCGACGGCGACGGGGGCAACGGCCGCAGCTCGCCGCCCGTGGGCCCCGAGGGCGCGAGGCGGCATGCGCCCGGCGCGTCCACGCTCGGCGTCGCCACCGACGGCGTGCGTGTCGACGGAGTGGCCGACGAGGATGGCGACCTATGACCTATATGAGCCGTATGAGCCACTACGACCCGCGTCGCGCGAAGCGCGTCGCCGAGGCGCGCACGCGTCGCGCGAACGCACGAACGGTGAACGAGGACGCGCGTATAGGATATCGTAAACGACGCTTTTCGTTTGAATGACTGACGACAAAACGCGCCTCTTGCCACTCTCTTCACTTCCGTGTGCTGTGCTCGCGTGCGTCTCGCGTGCGTCTCGATTCTCTACCTCGGCCCCGCCTTGTGCACGTACCCGGGTTGGGTGGCGTCTCTGGCGTCTCCGTCGACGCTTTTCGTCGAGACGGCTTTTTTTCCCGCGTGCTTGCGCCACGACTTCTCCTTGACCTCGCAGAACGGCCCCGCCTCGCCCTTGGGGAACCCGACGTTCCGCGGGTCGTAGTCCGCGGGCATGCTATCGTCCTTGGAGAAGTCGGGCTCGACGCGCACGGTGTTGACGCGCACGAACCCGACACCGCCGCACAGCAAACACCGCCCAACGGTGCTCCGCGAGTTTTTGCGCGACGACTTGAAGGCGCGCGTCTTGACCAATCCCGTGCCGCCGCACGACGCGCACCGCTCGTCGTACTTCATGGCGATGCGCTCCAGGACGCACGCGTCCTTGATGGGCTCGCACGTCGCCTCCTCCTCGGTCGACGGGCGCATGCGGCGCACCGAGGCCCACATATACCCCTGGGGGGTCGAGATCGGGAGCGGAAGGCACCGCGACTTTTTCCCGTCCAGGGGACTCGGCTCGGGTGTGCTCGACGCGCGGACGCGGAACCCGTCGGCGCGCGACGCGCGCGGGACGCCCGCGGGGGCGCGAGCGAAGCGTGACAATCGTAAATCGCGGTGGGATGCGCGCGAGGACGAGGCGTGCACCGCCCTCGGCGGCGCGTGGAGGCACACCACGCTCGCGTGCATCGTGCTTTTCGCCCAGATATTTGTCGGTGCCGACGTAGCCAGATCCCGAGGCACGCGGAGGTCACGCGAGGCGCGGAGGACTCGCTCGGATCCGAGACCGGCGAAAGCGACGAGATGTACTGCGTGAACGGAAACGGTGACTCGCGAGGCGCGCGCTTCGTTGTTCCGCGACGACGCGACCCAGCTTTCGCGTGGACACGAGCCGCGTCAGCACCGCCGCTTTATCAAACGTCGCGCCAGATTTTCGAGATTTTCTGCTGAGATTTTCTGCAGTTCTGACGTCGATAAGAAAGTGACCACTTCTCAGCTATCCACCGCGCCCGTAATCCCGTCCAGGAATAGCCACTCCCCGTCTTCCCCCCGGCGGAACGTGCTCAGCTCGGAGTGCTTCTCCTCCGCGAGCTCGTTGAACCCCTTCTGCCCCACCACGCGGCACTTGTACCGGAACCCGACAAGGTGCTCGTCGTTTTTCGACGGCTTGTCGCTGACAATCTCCAAGTCGTAGAATCGCACTTTTTTGCACGTCGCACGAACGTCGTCTGCCAACGAAGAGACAACCTTCCCCGACTCCGCCTTCGCGCCATCCTTGAAGATTGGATTCTCAGGGTGCGTGGTGCGTACCACGTACTCGCCCTCGCCCTTTGCGTACCCGGTGAAGCGCGAGCGCATCAGCGTCACGCAGTCCTGCGGATACTTCTCACCCTTGTGGAACGGCTTGCAGCACCGCGAATACGGGAGCTTGTCGTCCCCGCCCCCGCACGGACACCGATCGGACTCGCTCGCCGCGCCCTTCTTCACCACCACCGCTTCCTCCTCCCCACCGCCCATCAGCTCTGCGAAGCCCTTCTTCTTCTTGCCGTGCGCGATCAGGGAGGCGCCTCGATGCGACGACCGCGACGGACGGAGGGCGGACGAGCGAGGGACGATGGGCGCGCGTCGGCGGCTCTGGGAGGCAACCGCATCGGGACGGCGGCCGGCCGGGGACGAGCGCGGGGACGCGCGCGCGGTCGCGGCGAGCGCGTTGACGAACACGAGGGGCATCATCGCGGGACTTCGGCGCGGCCGGCGGGGCGGTGGCGCGTGTGAGAGTGCCTCGAGTCGTCGCGGGTTTATCCGAAAACCTCGGCGAAAGTCGGCGACTCGGAAAACGACCACTTCTGTTGACGGACGTCGCATTGTTCCGGCGCGCGGTGAGGGGCCCGCGCGCCGTAGACGCGCGGGGACGGGAACGTCATGCAGTCCAACTGGGCGGCACTTCAGACGAAGATTAAGGCGAAGGGGGGAAAGGCACTGCGACCGGAGAAACGCCTCAAACCCGCGCACGCGAGCGAGTCCCCGGAGGATGCCCGTGAGACCAAAAAGCGCAAGAAACACGCGCGTCGTCGGGCGAACGACGACGGGACGCGTGGACGGTCGTCCGCGGAGACGTCGGAGACGGCGACGACATCGCGACGACATCGCGACATGGCGAACGGGTCACACGAACCCGTTCGCGTCGATGTTGGTGATGCCGCGCCTCGAACGGGTCCGCCTCCGCGACCGTCCGACGACGCGCGCGTTCTCGACGAGACCGCGCCGCTCGCGCCCGAGCGGAGACGCGCTTTGACGTCGGCTTCGGCGCTCGGCGGCGCGAACGCGAAGCGTTCGATCGAACACAGCCTCGAGACCCTGTCGCGCGCGACGATCGTCGAGGCGGCGCGCCTCGAGGCGGTCTCGCACCTGTGCTTCGTCTTCGAGCGAGCCGCCGCGCCGCTGCTCGGCGCGAACCGCTGGGCGAACGCGTTCGAGGAGCTCATGTTCGCGCACGACGCGAGCGCCGACCCGCTGGTGCCGACGGACGACGCCGCGCGCGCGTTTTGCTCGGCGCGCTTCGCGGCGGCGCGCGCCGAACCGAACGCGCACGCAACAAAAGCTGCCGAGCTGGTGCCGAGCGGACACTATAAGAAGACCCTCCTCGAAACCCACCCCGAGACAATAAGGCGATACGAGTTCGAGCGGAGCGCGACGGCGTCCATCGTGGCGGCGGCGCGGCGCGCGCGCGACGCCGTTGCGCGCGCCGCGCGCGGCGACGCGTCCGAGCGCGCGCGCGCCTCCGTCCGAGCGGAGCGCCTGGAGCCCGTCGGGCCGCCGACGGCGCGGTCCGCGCGGGACGCGCCCCCCGCGTTCGCTCGCGTGCGCCTCTCGCTGGGGCGCGCCAAGGTGGAGCTCCGCGCCGAGCACTTCCGGAAGCTGGCGTGTCTGTGGAACAGCCGCGCGCGCGCCGCCGGGTCGCACGACGACGTCGTCCGCGTGACGGAGACGACTTCGGGTTTGGTCGACGAGACGGGGGATTCCGCGTCGGACGCGTGCGCGCGTTTCCTACGCGCGGCGTTCGCGTGCGCGGCCCGCGTGGTGGCCGCGCAAGGCGGCATGCACCGCGTGGCCGGGGGACACCACGCCGCGCTTCACGGTGAGGTGTTCGACGTCCTGAAATACGGCTCGCTTCGAGTCGAGGCTGAGCTGTTCGCGTCGCCGCTCAACTGTCGGTACGACGTCTTCTGCAGCGCTCACGCGGACGTGGACGCGCCCTTCGGGAGCCTGGGTTCGTTCTTCGCCTTCGCCCCGAAGGACGGGAGCTTCGAGGTGAACCCGCCCTTCGAGAGCGCGCTCGTGGCCCGGGTCGCCGCGCGGCTGGAGACGCTGCTCGCGGACGCGGAGGCGCGCGGCGCGGCGCTTTCGTTCGCGGTGATCACGCCGCACTGGCCGCGCCGCGCCGCGTGGGAGGCGCTGCGCGGAAGCGCGTTCCGCGTCCGAGCGCCGCTCGTGATCGCCGCGCGCGACCACGGGTACGTGGACGGCGCGCAGCACTGCAAGAAGAAAACGCTCAGGCCCGCGAGCTGCGACACGTCCGTGCTCTTCCTGCAGACGTCGCGGGGGAGGACCGAGTACCCGCCCACGGACGAAACCGAAGAGGCGCTGCGCGCCGCGTTCCGCGCGAGGCGCGCCGAGCGAAAAACAAGCGCGCGAGAGTCGCGAGAGACGTAGCCGCCTGAACCTTCTTTATGAGCGAGACATCTACTAGTATGTTATTAGCTGTGATACTCGTCACGCGTAGGTGTACGAACACGACCCTTCGTAGTTAGCTCGTATTCACGCGAAAACGCGAAGGATCTGTGCGACGCGCGACGCGGCGGTGCGTGGAATCCTCGTGGAATCAGCCCCGGAACAGCCCGTGCTTCATGGCGCCCTCGAGGATGAACGTCGCCACGAGCCCGACCATCGCCGCGCGTCCGTTCACGGTTTCGGCGAGGGGCGCGAACCCGACGCGGCCGAGCGGCGTGTCCCGCCCGGGGAGCCCCTCGCAGTCCACCGCACGCGGGTCGCACAGGTACTGCCGCCCCGCCTTCGCGCGCGGCTCCGGGCGGAACTTGGCGATTCCCGACCCCTCGAACGGGGTCTCGCTCGCGTCCGCCATCACGCACGGCGCCAGCGTGCCCGCGGTGACCAGCGCGATGATGGCGAAGCTCACGCCGTGGCTCAGGTTGTACGACAGCTGCGACGTGAAGGACTCGCCCGTCGCGAGCTCCTTGATGAGCGCGGTGAAGAAGCCGAACATCGCGACGCGCCCGTTGACCACCTCGGGAACAGCCCCGTCCACGGCGAACAGGAGCATCGCGTCCGCGCTCAGGGCTTTGTCGAGCAAACTCGTCCCGGCGGGACCGGGCGCCGGCGCCGATCCGAGCCGCTCGCGAGCGCGAGCGTTCTCCGCCTCGATCTCGGCCCAGTCGTTCGCGCTCAGGCGCTCGGGGCCTCTCTGATCCGCGGGGCGCGCGCCGGGCGCCGAAGGTGCGGCGGCCGGAGGGCTCCCCGAGGTCCGAGCCGCGACGGGGGCCTCCGCGGTGTCCGGCGCGTCGCGTCGCGCCTTCTTGCTCTTGGAGCGTCGGCCCATCGCGACCACGCGAAGGCCGCGCCTGGACGAGGGAGGGGAGAGCACCCCGAGCCCATGAGGCGCCGGTTTGTCGACGAGCCGAGCCGCGCTCGGGGCGCCGACGCGCGTGCCGCATATCTGGAGCATCGCGAGCGGTGTGGAAAGCGCGGGGAGAGGACCTTCCCGGACACCACCGGGCGTCGAGGAAGTGGCGTCCGGGAGGCGGTCGTTGCTCTTATCGATATCGTCCGGACGCCGGTGGCACGTCGCCGTCACATCTGCAGAAATTGACAGGCGCGAAAAACGCCGTTTCGCGAGTCGCGAAAACGTCGTGTTCTCCGAGGCGAATGGGAATTGCGCGCGTGGAGGGTCAGTGACCACGCGGTGAGACCTCAGCCGCGAATCACAACGCGACGAGCGGAATTACGCGCATCGTCTCCCTTCGCGTGCGCGTACTGCCGAGGAGGACCCGCACGCCGAACCCCCGCCCGAGTGGCGAGATGCGTCGCTGACTGATCCGGACTTTGTCCGTCCGCAGGCACATCGTGAACAATGACCGCCACCGACGCCGAGGAGGTCCATCGGCTGCGCCAGCGCCTGGAAAAGAGCGAGTCGACGCGTGCTAAGCTTCGCGCGAGCCTCATTGCGCTTAAGGTATGCCTCTCCGAAGCCTCGCCCCCGCCCCCGCCCCCGCCCCTCCGCGCGACAGCGCGCGGTCCCCCCGCGCCGACGTCCCGGCGTCACGCCACGCGCGCGCGATCGGGCCTCCGCTGACCTTCCCGTCCCGTCCGTCCCTCGTTCCGACCGAAACCCGCCTCGAAAAACGCCGTCCGTTCGCACTCCTTCGGCTCTTCTCCGCTCGCGCGCTCGCAGGCGAGCGTCAGCGCGCGCGCGCCAGCGCTGGAGGCTGCCGGGAAGCCCTCCGCCGCGCCGCCGCGCGGCGACGGCGTCGAAAAAGCCCACCGCGACGGAGACGCGGCGGGCGCCGTGAGCGTCGCCGCGCTCCTCTCGGAGCTCTCAGCGGCGCGCGCGGACGCCGCGCGGTACGAGGCGGAGGCGCGCCGCGCCTCCGCCGGCTCGCGCGCGGAGGCGAGCGAGGAGCGCCGCCGGCGCATCGCCGCCGAGGCGGCGGCGGATGAGGCCCGGTCAGAGGCGGCCGAGGCCGCGGGCGCGCTGGCGGGCGCGCGCGCCGCCGAGAAGCAGGCGCGCGCCGCCGCCGACGCCGCGGGCGCCGCCGCGGCCGCGGCGGAGGAGGAGCTGCGTGTCGCGAAAGCCGAGCTGGCGGATGCGCGGCGCGCGTCCCGTCGCGCGGAGAGCGCCGCGACCGAGCTCGCGGCGCGCGTCGCGGACCTCGAGAGGCCCTCGAGGCGAAAGGCGGAGGCGTCGAGGGCGGCGGAGGCGGCCGCGCCGCCGCGCGCGGCGCGCGGCG
>MDSV01035299.1_pt1 | contig 37378 bp, 43 predicted proteins | sample 810851 | NCBI WGS metagenome assembly MDSV01 (sample SAMN05326640, study PRJNA326480) | marine metagenome | isolation source: seawater | place: Atlantic Ocean: North East | collected 2012 | reverse complement strand
CAGATAATGGAAAATTTACTGCTGGTGTTTCTGCGAAAAATATTAATCAGGATGTTAAAAGCTTAAGTGGAAATTTAGGATTTAAACTAAAATTTTAATTAAGATTGGTCGCCATATGGTCGTCGCTAGATCAATTTTTTCGGAATCTCAAAAAATTATTGCAAGCTAATCAACAGTTATAGACCGCTAGGTTGAAGGCGCACGCTTGGAAAGCGTGTATACGAGCAATCGTATCAAGGGTTCGAATCCCTTTCTCTCCGCCATTATCCACATACAACTAATAAGAGTCTTAAAATTGAAGGACGAATCTAATACATTCTAACTAGAGGTGGTGGAGGGAGACTTAAACCACCTCGGTCCCTAAATCCTCTTAATTGCTATTACTCTTAAACCGGAAGTTCTTTTTATTCTGTCTATTGTTTCGTGAATATTCATTATGAGAGTTTTCTTTAGAGGACCATAAGCATGAATTAATTTATTTTTAGATAAAGCTACCGCCACGTGTCCTTTCCAAAAAATAATGTCATTTTTTTTAATATTTTTTAAACTAATATTTTTCTTAAAATACCTGACCTGATCTTTTGTGTCTCTCGGGCAATACATATTATTAAAGTCCAGGCAAATTTGAACTAGTGCTGAACAGTCAATCCCTTTAAATGATTTTCCTCCCCATTTATATTTAGTATTTTTAAATATTTTAATTTTTTTAAATACATTTTTATCTTTATAATTGATCGGCCTTATATTATTTTTTTCTATCCAACCTTTTTTGAATTTTACAAATTGTTTATGTTTTTTTTCTATTGTAATTTTAGATCCAAAAGTAATTTTATTTATTTTTATTTTTTTGTTAGGATTTTTGTAGACAAAAGGCGATAAACTACTTATTTTGTGAGTAGGTTTTAAATAAGAACCATAATTCTTTTTTTCAACAAAACCTTTGTACCTATCATATTTAGTTTTTATTTTTAACCACTTTTTGTTTTTTTTTAATACTAAAAAAGAATCTCCATATATCATTTGCGAAACTATTTCTGATTTAATTGACTTTTTTTTATATAAATTAATTTCAGAATATGTATTAAGTAAAATTTTATTCATGTAATTTTAATTTTTTTCTAATTAAGAACAAACAAATTAAAGAAGGTATAACCATAAGTGCAGTAATAATAAAAAAAGTACCCCAATCTCCATTTAACCAATCAACTAAAGATCCTGAAGAAGAGGCAAATAATGTTCTACCCGCAGTTCCGATAGAAGCTAACAAAGCATATTGTGTTGCAGTATAAGTTCTATCTACCAAAGCAGATATAAAACCTACAAAGGCAACAGTAGCGAAAGCTGCTGCCAAATCATCTATTAACACTGTAAAGGCAAATAAAATTTCAGAACTTCCAACCCAAGCTAAAACTGAAAACATCAAATTAGTTAATGCCATTATAATACCTGACACAAACATTGCCTTCAATAATCCCATTCTAATTGCAAAAAGACCTCCCAGCAAAGTAAACGAAATTGTTGTTATCCAACCAACTCCTTTTGAATAGAGAGCAATATCTGTTTTTGAAAATCCTAATTCTTTATAAAAAATTATAGACATTCTTCCTAGAAAAGCTTCTCCAGTTTTAAATAAAAAAATAAAGCTTAAAAGACCAATTGCTACACCGAAAGTGTTTTTTTTAAAAAAACTTACTAGGGGGTTGATAGTAGTTCCATACAACCAAGTTATTAATTTAGAAAATTTATTACTAAAGTTTAAATTAGTTGCAATTCTATCATCATTTACTTTTTGTAGCTCTGTTCGTTTTCTAGAACTTTTTTCTGGTACAAAAATTAAAGCTACGCTAGTTATTATGATTATTAGCCCCAGTAATAAAAATGATAGCTGCCAATAATTTTCGAAACCATTTCGCTGAAGTAATTCGGCTGATACTAACGAGATTACTCCTCCAATCTTGTAGCCAGTCCACCATCCCACAACGGAAATAGCCGCGCCAGCTGCCATTACTCTTCCTTCGTTCACACCAATTTGTTCAATTCTAAGTGCGTCTATTGTTATATCTTGCGTGGCGGATGAAAAAGCAATTGCAAGCCCCACAGCAATAACTAGCCATAAATTCTTAGATGGATCTAAAGTACTCCACAAAATTAAAGAGGACAGAATTAATATCTGCATCAAAATTATCCATGATTTTCGGTGACCAATTTTTTTACTTAAAATTGGTATTTGGATACGATCTATTAAAGGTGACCATAAAAAATTTACTGCATATATTCCAAAAATTAAACCTGCCCAACCAATAGTACTTCTGCTTAATTCACTTTCTTTAAGCCACAAACTTAAAGCGCTTCCGATTAAAACCCACGGAAACCCGCTTATGACTCCTAAAAGAAATATCCGTTTCATTCTTTTATCTAAATATAGTTTTATGTAATCTAAATTTTTCAATTAATCTCTCCAAAATGAAGGAAAAAATAAAACCAGGACTGCAAAAAGTTCAAGCCTACCCAAAAGCATACCAAAAGAAAGTATCCATTTAGATATACTGGGAATTGATTCAAAATTTCCATTAGGCCCTATCATTTCACCTAGTCCGGGCCCTACATTAGATATTGAAGTTGCTGCTCCAGAAATAGCTGAAAGAAAGTCTAAACCTGTAATAGAAAGCAGTATAGCTAAAAACATAAATAAAAATAAATATGCAAATATAAAAATAATTACTGAATTAATATAATTATCTGAAATCTTTTGATCATTATATTTAATCACAAATATACTATTAGGAGAAAAAAGTTTTTTAATTTGTTTGCTTAAAAATAAAAATAACATTTGAAATCTAAATATTTTTATTCCGCAAGCAGTAGATCCTGCGCAACCGCCTACGAACATTAGAAATAGGAAAAAAATTAATGGAAACTTTCCCCACAAGCCAAAATCATCAGTGACGTAACCAGTTCCAGAGAGTATTGATACAACATTAAATGAAGATATTCTTAATCGCTCCATTAACGAATTTTCAGTGTTATTAAAGAAAAGATAGAGAAACATTATAAAAATAGAAATTAACAACAGATAAATCAAACCTTTTATTTGGACATCTTGTAGAAAAATTTTTTTATTACCTTTTAGAAATTTTAAATAAGATATAAACGGTATACTTCCTAAAATAATAAAAACTGTTGCTACAATTTCAATGTTAGAATTTTTGAAATATCCTATCGAGCTATTGTGTGTTGAAAATCCTCCTGTAGCTATTGTAGTCATTGAGTGAGCAATACTATCAAATATTGACATTCCAAAAAACCAATAAAATAATGAACAGCATAAAGTTAAGGCTAAGTAAATTAAAATTATTATTGAGGCTATTTCAATGGTTCTTGGTAAAATTTTTTCTGGGTTGTCAGAACTTTCCATTTTGAATAATTGCATACCCCCGACCTTTAATAGTGGCAGGATAGTTATCGCCATTACTATTATTCCTATTCCACCTAACCACTGCATGATTGCTCTCCAGAGAAGAATACTTTTTGAAGTCGAGTCTAGCTGAATGATTATTGTAGAGCCAGTAGTTGTAATACCCGACATACTTTCAAAAAATGCATCACTAAAAGAAAGGTTTAAATTAGATAAAATAAAAGGTATTGATCCAAAAATAGCAACAGTTATCCATGCAAAAGTTGAAAATAGAAAAGTTTGTTGAAGATTTAATTTGTACTCTCTTTGTAAATTCGTGAGAACAAATAACACACCAATAAATATTGTAACAAATGATGAAGACAGAAAACTATGACTATTCTCATTGTATATAATCTGAACACAATAAGGTACTAGCATAAATGCTCCTAGGACTATCAGTAAAATACCTATAATAAAAAAAACTGTTTTGTTTGAACCCATATTAATTGAGATTATTTAAATGACTGTAAAATTCAACTTATTATCTTGTAATTATATCTGTATTTTATCTATAAAATTTAATAAACCATTGTTATGCTTGATAACACTTTGATTCAATCAACTTCTTCGTGGCCATTCGTAGAGATAAGAAAACTTTTAAAAGAGAGAAATACGCTTATTAAATCAAAAAACAAGATTATTTTTCAAACAGGTTATGGTCCCAGTGGACTTCCACATATTGGAACTTTTGGTGAAGTTGCAAGAACTTCAATGATGATAAATGCGTTAAATCATATTCAAAAGATTGAAACAAACCTTATAACTTTTTCTGACGATATGGATGGACTTAGAAAAGTACCAGAAAATATTCCAAACAACAAAATTTTAAAAGAAAATCTTGGAAAGCCATTAACTAAAATTCCTGATCCGTTTGGAAAATACAAAAGTTTTGGTGAACATAACAATGAACTACTTAAGCAGTTTTTAAAAAAATTTAATTTTAAATTCGATTTTCAAAGTTCAACTAAAAATTATAAAGACGGAACTTTTAACAATTCGCTTATGAGAGTATTAGAAAAATATGAAAATATCATGGAGATAATTTTACCGACCTTAAGATCTGAAAGACAAAAAACTTATTGTCCATTTTTACCAATATGTCCTGAGACTGGTAAAGTTTTAGAAATACCCTTATTAGAAATGAATAAAAAAACTGGCGAAGTCATTTTTGATAATTTTGGAAAAAAACTCAAAACTAAAGTGACTGATGGTAACTGTAAATTACAGTGGAAAGTCGATTGGGCAATGAGGTGGTTTACATTTGATGTTGACTTTGAAATGTATGGAAAAGATTTAACAGAGAGTGCTATTCTCTCTAATAAAATTTGTAAAATTTTAGGAAAAACCCCTCCCAATGGTTTTGCTTATGAATTATTTTTAGATGAAAAAGGAGAAAAAATTTCAAAATCTAAAGGAAACGGTATATCTATTGATCAATGGTTAAAATATGCTTCACCAGAGAGTCTAGCTCTTTACATGTATCCAAATCCAAAAAGAGCAAAAAAATTATATTCTGAAGTAGTGCCTAAAACTGTTGATGAATATTTATCTTTAATAGAAAAATTTCCAACTCAAAAAGTAAGTGATCAATTATTAAATCCTGTTTGGCATGTGCATAATGGAAATCCACCTAAAGAAAAAATAGTCATGCCATTTTCAATGCTTTTAAATTTAGTAGGTTCAAGTAACGCGGCAAACAAAGAAATACTCTGGAAGTTTATTAATAGATTTCACAAAGATATAAGTTTTAAAGAACACCCAATTTTAGATAAATTAACAGAATTCGCGATTAATTATTTTAAAGACGAGGTTGAGCCAAAGAAAAAATTTAAAATCCCCAATTCTGAAGAGAAAGTGGTATTCAAAAATCTTATTAAGAAACTTGAGACATTAAAAGATGGTTCATTACCGGAAGAAATTCAATCAATTGTTTATTTAGTTGGCAAGGAAAATGGCTATGCTTCAAATTTAAGAGATTGGTTTAAGTTAATTTATATGGTTTTATTTGGGGAAGAAGATGGGCCAAGAATGGGCTACTTTATAAGTTTTTTTGGAGTAAAAGAAACAATACAATTAATAAATGAAAAATTAAAAAATTAAACTCATGTTTTCAATATTACGACCATATATTTTTAATCTAGATCCAGAAATTGCTCACGATTTAGCAATTAAATCACTTAAATTTAACTTTATTCCGGAGTCTTTTTTTAAAGTTCAAAACGAAGAAGTGCTCGAGACTAGTTTATTTGGGAAATCACTAAAAAATCCCATAGGCTTAGCTGCTGGTTTTGATAAAAGCGCTGAAGTTTATAATTCACTTTATAAATTTGGTTTTGGATTTATTGAAGTTGGGACTATAACACCTAAAAGACAATTAGGTAATCCTAGACCTAGAGTATTTAGATTAGAAAAAGATCAAGCTTTAATTAACAGACTTGGTTTTAATAACGATGGTGCTGAAATTATTTCTAATAGATTATCTAAAAATACACCAGATGGAATTTTGGGAATAAATATTGGACCTAACAAAGATACAAAAAATAAAATTGATGACTTCATGATTTGTTTATCAAAACTTTATTCCAAAGGTGACTATATTACTATTAACATTTCCTCGCCGAACACTGAAGGGCTTAGAGATTTCCATGGGAAAAAATCAATGTCAAATCTATTAGAAAGTTTAACTAATTTTAAAAAAGAAAAAAAAATTGAGAAGCCATTACTTGTTAAAATTTCTCCAGATATTAAAGATAATGATATAACTCATATAATTGAATTAATTTTTAAATTTAAAATTGATGGTATAATTTTATCTAATACATCAGAAAATAATAGAAAAGAATTAGATGATTTTAAAAAAAATGAAAAAGGAGGTTTATCAGGTATGCCGATTCAAAATATTTCTACTCAACTTATTAAAAAATTTTATAAGGAAATAAAAAGAAAAATACCTATTATTGGAGTAGGAGGTGTTGATAATGGAAAAAGTGCGTTTGAAAAAATTACTGCTGGTGCTACAGCAATTCAACTTTATACAGGCATGGTTTATAAGGGGCCTGGAATAGTTAAAGAAATCAAAAAAGAGTTAATTGAAATTTTAAAAAAAGAGGGTATTGAAAAAATAAATGAAGCGATAGGTTCAAACTCTTAGATTAAACACTTATTTTAATTGCTTGACCGGTCAACCCTCATGAACTATATACCTTAAAGAAATTATATTATGTCTAAAAGATGCGAACTTACTGGAGTGTCACCTTTAAAAGGTCATAACGTTAGTCATTCTAACAATAAGACAAAAAGAAGATTTGTACCTAATTTGAAAAAGGTAACTTTAAAAAGTGATATTTTAAAGAAGAACGTAAAATTGAATATTACAAGTGCAGCTTTAAGGACTGTAGATTTTAAAGGTGGACTAGACACTTTTTTAAAGACTGCTAAAAAAAATAAACTATCAGCAAGAGCAAAAAAACTTCAAGCCTCAATTTCAGCAAGAAATTAATATTTATGTTTATAAGTAAGAATAATAAATTATTTATTATCCTATCTATTATGATGGGATTAGTTGTAATTTCTTCAAATTTTTTAGTACAATTCCCAGTCAATTATTATGGCTTGCAAGAGATATTAACTTACGGAGCATTTAGCTATCCTATCACTTTTTTGATCACGGATTTGGCTAATAGATCTTATGGAAAAATTGTAGCTAGGAGAATAATTAATATAGGTTTTTTGATTGGAATTTTGCTTACTTTATTTTTTTCAACTAATTTTTTAGATTTAATATCTGTTAGAATTGCTATTGGTTCTGGAACCGCTTTTATTATTGCACAAAATTTTGACGTACAAATATTTGATAAATTAAGAAAAAATAAAATATGGTTTATAGCTCCCCTAGTTTCTTCAGCAATAGGATCTGTAGTTGATACTTTTGTATTTTTTAGCATTTCTTTTTATAATACTGGAATTTCTTGGGTGACTTTAGCTTTTGGTGATTTAGCAGTTAAACTTTTAATTGCAATTATAATGCTAATACCATTTAGAATATTTATATTAAAGTTTAAAGATTTTTCTAACGTAAAGCACTCACTGAAGAAAGCTTAATGAAAGGTTTTTTTTTTATTTTTAGTTGTAAACAAATCTGTTAATTCATTAATCATAACATCACCTAGATCCTGAACATCTGCTATTTTAACAGCTCTTTGATAATAACGAGTTACATCGTGACCAATACCTATAGCTAACAGTTCTACACTTGAATTATTTTCTATCCATTTAACAGTATTTTTTAAATTCGTTTCTAAATAGTCACTGGAGTTTGCTGAGAGAGTAGAGTCATCAACAGGTGCACCATCGGATATAACCATTAAAATTTTTCTTTCCTCTTTTCTTTTGATCATTTTAGCGTGAGCCCACTTCAAAGCCTCGCCATCTATATTTTCTTTAAGCAGACCTTCCTTTAACATTAACCCCATATTTTTTTTTGCTTGTCTCCAAGGTGTATCGGCAGATTTATAAATGATATGCCTTAGGTCGTTAAGTCTTCCAGGAAAAACAGGTTTTTTATTGTTCATCCATTTTTCTCTGCTTAACCCTCCTTTCCATTGTTTAGTCGTAAATCCTAAAATTTCAACTTTAACAGTACATCTTTCAAGAGTTCTGGATAGAATATCAGCACAAATTGCAGCAACTGAAATTGGCTTACCTCTCATCGAACCTGAATTATCAATTAAAATTGTTACTAAAGTATCTTTAAACTCTATATCTTTTTCTTTTTTAAAAGACAAAGAATTATAAGGATCTATAACTATTCTAGTTAGCTTCGAAGTATCTAATAATCCTTCTTCTAAATCAAAATCCCAAGATCTATTTTGCTTTGCTAAAAGTTTTCTTTGAAGTTTATTGGCTAATTTAGATATAAAATTTTTAAGCTGAACCAATTGCTGATCTAAGTTTTGTCTCAATCTATTTAATTCATCTTCACTTTCTAAATCTTCAGCTTTTATTATTTCATCAAATTCTGATGTATAACTCTTATATTTTTTATCTCCAAAATATTTAGAGCTTTTTTTTCTCTGTTCTGACGTGTCTGATAAACTTTCTAGCTCTATATCATTTTGATCGTCAGTTTCTTTTGTTAGATTTTCTACATCAGGCACGCCTGCATCAATTGACATTTCCTGATTCTCGTCGTTTTTTTCTTTAGTTTTTTTCTCATTTTCTTGCGGTGATTTATCTGAACCCTTTTCATTATTTTGATCTTGTTTGTTTTCTTGAGGATCATCAAATTTGTCATCAATATTCATTTCGGATATTAAATTTGATACAAAAGAGTCAAATTTTACTTGATTTTCAAACAATTCATTAAGTTTTAATAAATTATTCTTTAATTTTTTATCAAAATTTTTTTCGAAAGAATTAAATTCTTTTTGTATAGGTTTTGAATTTTTTAAATTCAAAATATTTACCCTTAGATAGTTTTCAAAAGCTTCAATTAATTTATTTTCACTTTTATTCAAATCAATGCCCTTAATTCTTTCGTTGTAGTAATTATGAATATTTTGTTTAATTCCTTTAAATTTTAATGAACCAATCTTTTCATATCTAATTTTTTCAGCAATATTATATAATTTTTTTGAAATCATCCCTTTGGGTTCATGTTTCTTAAAAATACTTTTATTACTAAACCTTATCTTAAGAGCTTCTGAGTCTGCTAATGCTCTTGATTTTGTATAATTGATTTTATTGTTAATATTTTCTGGCTCAGGCAACCTGATTGTTAGTTTATTTTGATCTTTAGTTTGATTGCCAAAAGTAACCTCAACTCCTTCAATATTAGAAATTGACTTTACCGTAGACGTTAAAGCAGTTTTAAAATTTTGAAATTGATCTTCTTTTTTTTCCATTCTAAGTGATAACAACATTCACTGAGGACTCGGGCAGATCCTCACCAAAACATCTTTGATAATATTCTGAGATGATTTTTTTTTCTATTTCATCACATTTATTTAAAAATGTAACTCTAAAAGCATAGCCTTGATCTTTAAAAATTGTTGTGTTCTCTGCCCAATGTAAAACTGTTCTAGGACTCATTACAGTCGATATATCTCCGTTAATAAATCCTTTTCTTGTAAGGTCAGCAACTTTAATCATATTAGATATTTTTTCTTTTCCGTCTTTATTATTAAAGTTTTTATTCTTAGCTAAAATTATTTCTAATTCTTTATCGTGCTCAAGGTAATTGAGAGTGGTTACGATATTCCATCTATCCATTTGGCCTTGATTTATTTGTTGGGTTCCATGATAGAGACCAGTAGTGTCACCGAGTCCAATAGTATTTGTGGTTGCAAACATTCTAAAATAGTCATGTTGCTCTAAAACTTTTTTTTTATCAAGCAAAGTAAAGTTACCTTCACTTTCAAGGATACGTTGAATCACAAACATTACATCTGGTCTTCCAGCATCATATTCATCAAAAACTAAAGCTACCGGGTTTTGAATTGACCATGGCAAAATACCTTCTTTAAATTTTGTTATTTGCTTTCCATCTTTTAATTCAATAGCATCTTTTCCTATTAAATCTATTCTACTTATATGGCTATCTAAGTTAACTCTTACGCAAGGCCAATTTAACCTTGCAGCCACTTGTTCTATATGAGTTGATTTTCCTGTTCCATGATATCCTTGTATCAAAACTCTTTTGTTAAAGGCAAATCCTGATAAAATTGCTAAGGTTGTATCTCGATCAAATTTATAGTCTTGATCTATCTTAGGCACATATTCATTTTTTTTTGCAAAAGCATTTATTTCCATCTCTGTGTCTATGCCAAAAGTTTGCTTAACAGAAATTTTTATATCAGTCTTATTTAATTCAGATAAACCACTCATTATTTTTTTCCTATCATAATTTTAAGTTGACTATAAGCTAGAGTAATTTTTTTTAGCTTATCTTCAAATTTTTTATTTCCCTGGTTTTTATCAGGATGATATTTCTTTACAAGAGTTTTAAATCTTTTTTGAATTTGCTCCCATTTAGCATCATAATTTAGATCCATGACATCTAACGCATCTTTATCCGTCTTGCTTAACTTTGATCTTTTATATTCTTTAAAATTTGAAGATTTAAAGATATTTAACTTATCTTCAAGAGCATTATTCCATAGAATATTAAAAAAATTCTCAGATGACCCAAATCTTTTTGTTGATTTATGCCATGTTAGATCTGATTTAATAAAATATTCAACCTCATCATTTGTCATATCTGAAAAATAATTCCATTTTTTGTTAAAAATTTTAATATGTTCAAGGCAAAGAAGCCTGTATTTTTTACTATTATCTTTTTCAAGAGGAGCTTTATAGCTGCCAATTTTATCACATTTATCCCAATCACAAATAATTTTCATATCAAAAAATAACTTATATAGTAAAATAAACATTTATGAATGATTATTTAAAAATTGTTGAAGAAAAAATTAAAAATAATATAAAAATTGAAGAAATAAAAATAATCAATAATAGTGCTAAACATAAAAAGCACAGATTTTACGACTCAAGAAGATATCATTTAGGCTTAGAAATAAAATCTAATTTTTTAAAATCATTAAACAAAGTGAAAGCACAAAGAATGATAATGAATGTGCTTCAAGATGATCTTAAAGATAAAATTCACGCTTTAGAAATAAGTATTAAATAATTTTTTTAAAAACTTTTTTTAGACTTTCTAGAGAAATCTTATACTTCCCAGGCTGTGTAGTTTTACCTATTTTTTTTAGTAAAATTAAATTGATTTTTTTGTCATTATTTTTTTTATCATTAGACATAAAATTAATAATATTATTATATTCATTAGGTTTAAAAAATTTACCCACACTATAATTTAAATTGTTGTCTTTATAAACTTTGATTAATTTATCCAATGTTTTTTTTGAGCAAATCTTTTTTTTATACGATAGTTTTGTAGCGATCATCATCCCCATTAAAACTGCCTCTCCATGATTAATTTTGGAAAAAAACTTTTTTTGAGCTTCAATTCCATGTGCAAATGTGTGTCCAAAATTTAAAATCATTCTAGTATTACTTTCATTAACATCTTTATTAACGTAAAATAACTTTACTTTACAACTTTGCTTGATTGCTGAATGAATTAAATCTAAATTTTTATTTTCAATTAAATTTTTAGAATTCAATTGAATCCATTTAAATAAATTATTTTTTAAAATTAAAGAATGTTTTAATATTTCAGCATATCCACAAATCATTTCTCGCTTAGGTAAGCTTTGTAAAATCGAAACATCTGACAATACAAACCTTGGTTGATAAAAAGTACCTATAAGATTTTTACCACTTGTGGAATTAACTCCTGTTTTTCCTCCGATTGACGAATCCGCCTGTGCGAGTAAAGTTGTGGGAATATTAATAAAATTTATGCCACGTTTCAAAATACTTGCTGAAAATGCACAAAAGTCTCCTACTATTCCACCACCTAATGCTATTAAGATGTCATTTCTATTAAATTTTTTTTTAATACAACTCTCAACCAAAGCGTTTACATTTGAAAAAGTTTTTAAACTTTCGTTAACTTTATATTCAAAGAAAAAAATTTCATAAGATTTTAAATATTTTTTGATCAAAAATTTAAATTTTTTTGGAACATTTTTATCTATTACTAATCCAATTTTTTTTGTTTTAGGGCAGGATTCTTTAATTTTTTTTGGTAAAATATTTAAGATGTTCTCACCAATTATAATCGAGTAGTTACCGCTCTTACTTTTAACTTTAATTACAGTCGTTTTCATATAAGTCTATTATTTTTTTCATTATCGTGTTTTGATTATTTTCATTACAATTAATTTTGTGGTTAGCCAATTCATATTTTGCCTTTCTATTCAAATAAATTTTATTTAAACTGTTATATAAATCAACTTCCTTTGTTAATGGTCTCTTTTTAGAACCTTTTAATCTTCCTTCAATTAATTTTATATCTAAATCTAACCAAAAGCTTATACAAGATTGAATCACAGCATCTCTTATTTTCTCGTTAATAAAAGCTCCACCCCCAAGCGCTATTACAGTATTGTCATTTTTAATTTTAGATAGCGTCATTTCCTCCTCAATTTCTCTAAAATATTTTTCACCCTTATTTTTAAAAATCTGGTTAATAGTTGATTTTTCTTTTTCCTCAATCATTTTATCGATATCTATAAAATTCATTTTCAATTTTTTGGACACAGAAAAACCTATAGTTGACTTACCAACACCCATCATTCCTGTTAATACAAGGTTTTTGTTCAAAAAAAATCCTAATTTATAATTTGATTTATCACAAATTTGTCTTATTTATTGAGTTTAAATATATTTAACTACTATGCAACTGAAATTCAGCAAACAGTATACGACAAGACAAAAAATTACTAATAAACTATCCAAACTTTTAATTATTTTGGCTTTGATATCTTTTGCTATTTTTCTAATTGATAAAATAAAACTTCCATCTCCTAAGCAAGAAATCAATCAAAATATTACTGATGAAATTATTAAGCTTAAGTAAAAAAATTATTCTTTTTATTTTTTTATTATTTTTTTTGACCTCTGTTAGTTCAGAAGACAGCGTAGACATCTGGAACAAAAAAAATTTAAATAATAATGAAGATGCTTCACCAACAAAACAATTAGAAAAGAATAAAAGTATATCTAATATTCAGCTTACAAATAAAAAAAATGATATTAATGAAATTCAAATAGATAGTGCATTGAATGAAAATAATAACGACTTGTTACTTTATGGAATTTTTGATCCAGAAGAAAATAATTTCAAACTTAACATGTGGGAAAATTCAGAGGGCTCTAAGATTAAAGATGTTTTAGACAGAATTAATAAAATAAAGCTTTCACCATTCGCTGAAGAAATATTCATTAATACGATCTTTACTTACTCTAATTCTCCACCAAAAAAAATGTCAGAAGAGAAATTTTTAGGTTACAAATTAAATTGGTTAATTAATAATCAAAAAGATGAATTACTTAAAACTTTTTTAAACAAAAATAAAGAATTTCCACACAAAACAAAAGTTATTAAATATTTAGTAGATAAAAGTATTTCAAATGCAAAAATAAAAGATGGATGCAAAAACATAAACTTTATAAGCAAAGAAATCAAAGACTCATATTTAGAGCAATTTAAAATTTTATGTTTAATTCTAGATAATAAAAAAAATCAAGCGTTTCTTTTACTTGATATTTTAAGAGAGCAAAATCTGTCAAATAAATTTTTTGATACCCATATAAATTCTTTGCTTGGAATTAACTCTAAGAATTTAAAAATTTCAGATAAAAACTTACTTAACTTTTATCTATCATCTATTACCGTTCCTAATTTTAGTTACGAACCTAACGAAAAAACAGACAAATTTATATGGGAGTATTTAAATGCTGCTAATTTAATAACAATAGAAAATATTGAAGATCAACAAAAAATTAAAAATTTAGAAATTGCAGCAAACAACAATACGCTAAACAAAACCAAAATTTTTGAGATATATAGAAATATTCCTTTTAATCTTGCAAATCTTCTTCGTGCAGAGGATATATATCAATCTTTAGATCCTATTGAGTCTAGAGCATTAATATATCAAAAGTTTTTGCTATCTGATGGTATTGATAGAAAACTTAAACTTTTGTTTGTGTTAGACGATCTATTTAAAAAGGATAAATTATCTAATATTTATAAAGAGTTTTTAAGTGATGAATTGAAAAAGATAAACTCTGATAAAATTCCTGATGAATACGCGTCCCTTGTGGAAAGAAATATAATTTCTGAAAAAAGTTCAATTTTAGGAAGAATTAAATACAATGATAAAAAATATCATACATCTAAAATAATTAGATATTATACAGAAGAGGGAACACCTAAACAGAAATCACAAAAAGACTTTGACTCAGTTCACAAAAAACTAAGGAAGAATAAAAAATATTTTATTTCTTTAAAAGATTTAGTTTTACTTGAGTCTCTAGAAAGTGATGGTTTTAATATACCAAAAGACATGAAATATAAAAATATAGCTAAAGAATATAACCCACCAGTTGAATTGACTAATTTACGAAAAAATCAAGAAATTGGATTCTTAGCGCTCAAATTAGTTGAGGTAATTGGCGAAGATAAAATAGAGGATTTTGACCCGGAAAGTATTTATTTCATAAATTATTTGTTGAATACTGCTGGATTGAAAAAGTTTAGAAATAGAGTTTTAATTTCTGCCCTACCGAAAAGAGAATAAATATATTATAACAATTTAAATAATGACTATAAGAAAAATTTTAACCGAACCAGATAAATTTTTGAGGCAAAAATCATTGCCAGTAATTGAAGTCAATGACTCTCATAGAATTTTGATGGATGATATGCTCGAGACCATGTACAAAGCGCCTGGAATAGGTTTAGCAGCTATACAGGTGGGCGTACCAGAAAGAATAATCGTAATTGATATCTCTAGAGATGATAAAAAAAAAGAACCACTTTTTTTTGTAAACCCAACAATAATTTCAAAATCAACCAACGATGCAACTTATGAAGAAGGCTGCCTTTCTGTTCCAGGTCAGTTTGCTGAAATAGATAGACCAGATCAGTGTCACATAAAATATTTAGATTATTTTGGAAAAAAAAAAGAGTTGAAAGCTGAAGGTTTATTAGCAACTTGTATTCAACACGAAATGGATCATTTAGAGGGAGTTTTATTTATTGACTATTTATCAAAATTAAAAAAAAATATGATAGTTAAAAAACTTTCAAAACAAAAAAAAGCTGTAGACAGGATTGTAGTTTAAATTCAATAAATTGATGTCAAAAAATATAATCTTTATGGGAACTCCTAAGTTCTCAGTAAGAACACTTGAGGTACTTATTAAATCTGAATTTAAAATAAGTTGCGTTTACACTCAACAACCAAAAAAATCATCCAGAGGACAAAAAATAAAAAAAACTCCAGTACAATTAGCTGCTGAAATTCATAATTTAAATGTTAGATCACCCTCTGATATAAATGATGAAGAAGAGTATTTGTATTTTAAGTCTTTGGCGCCTTACTTAGTTATTGTCGTAGCCTATGGACAAATAATCCCTAAAAGATTTCTAGAGCTGCCTGAAAAAGGATTTTTGAACATTCACGCATCACTCTTACCAAAATTAAGAGGTGCAGCTCCTATTCAGAGATCAATTATTAACTCTGAGAAAGAAACAGGTATTAGTATAATGAAAATAGAAGAAGGATTGGATACCGGCCCGTACATGAAACAAGTTAAAATTAATATTGATAAACAAACTAATTCTGAGGAACTTTCTAAAAAACTTTCGGAATTAGGAGCTAAAAATATTTTAGGTTCAATAGATTTAATTACAAATAATCAAGCGAAGTTCATAAAGCAAGATAGCAACAATGTTACATATGCAAAAAAAATAAGTAAAAAAGAGTCAAGAATTTCATGGCAAGATAGCGCTGAAAAAAATCTAGCGAAAATAAATGGTTTGAATCCTACTCCTGGAGCATGGTTTGAATATAAAGGATTAAGGTATAAAATTTGGAGAGCGAAAATAGTAAATACATCAGCAATGCCAGGAGAGATAATTGACGAAAATTTAATTATTGCTTGTAAAAATCAAGCACTTGAAGTTATTGAAATACAAAAAGAAAACAAAAAAAAATTATTAATAAGTGACTTTTTGAAGGGCACTAAAATCCCAAAAGGTGAAATAATTTATTAATGCAAAATTATCAAATCTTAATTGAATATGAAGGAACAAAATTTGTTGGTTGGCAAAAACAAAAAAATGGTAAATCAGTTCAAGAAGTTGTTCAAAATATTTTAAAAAAAATATTAAAGGAAAAAATTTTAGTTTTAGGTTCAGGTAGAACAGATGCTGGTGTACATGCAGTTGAACAATCAGCAAATTTTTATTCTAAAAACCTTATTAAAGATAAAATAAAATTTCTTAGATCTGCAAATTTTTTTTTGTTTAAATACAATATTTCAATACTAGATATTAAAAAAAAACCTAGACAATTTAGCGCAAGATTTAGTGCAAAATTAAGAACTTATAAGTATGTCATAATTAATAGAGAGGCTACATTGTCTTTAAAAAAAAAACGAGCTTGGCACATAAAAAAAAAACTCGATATTATGAGAATGATTAAAGGTGCTAAACTTTTAAAAGGTACAAAAGATTTTTCCACATTTAGGGCATCCTCGTGTTCTTCGAACACACCTATTAAAACTTTAAAAGAAGTGAAAATAAAAAAAACAAAAGATAGATTAGAAATTGTATTTCAATCTAAATCGTTTTTACAACAACAAGTAAGATCAATGGTAGGTTGTTTGAAATATCTAGCAGAGGGCAAGTGGAGTCTTAAAAAGTTTAAGCATGTGTTAATTTCAAAAAAAAGAGAAAGTTGTGCACCTCCAGCTCCCGCAGAAGGTTTGTACTTATGGAAGGTAACTTATTAATTATCTGAGTCTATATTTTTTAATAGAATTTAGAGATATAAAAAAAACAGAGGATAAATTTTCTATAAAATTAAATTTGTTAAATTTTTTATTAATTTTCCAAATCCAAAAAAAATTTCTAAGCCTGTTACTTTGAAGTGAATTATTTCTAATCCTATATTTTGTCAAGTATTGATCAAAGCAATAAGCAAATTTAGTTTTTCTTAAAATCTTGCATTTAAAAAAATAATCTTCACATATTTTTGTATTTGTAAATTTTATATTTTTTGCAGTGCTTCTTTTTACAATCATACTACTGGTTGCGATTGAAGTATCTTTTGTAAAATTACTAAAATTAAATTTTTTTACAGGTTTAATTTTTTTGTAATTGTTTTGATTTTCTGAAAAGATTTTAAAATTTGTATAAGTAAAATCATAATTATTTAAAAACATAAACTTTAATTGATATTTTAATTTATTTTTTTCCCACAAATCATCAGAGTCAATAAAAGCTAAGTATGTTGAATTAGATTTTTGTATTGCTAAATTTCTACAGTAACCTGCACCTTTATTTTTTTTTAGAAAAATTATTTTAATTTTTTTATTTTTCCTATATTTTGATAAAATTTTCTTTGTTTTTTTATCTGAGCAATCATCTACTATAACTAATTCCCAATTTTTGTAACTCTGATCTGTTACTGATTTAATAGTCGAAGTGATAAACTTTGAACTATTGTAATTAGGTAAAATAATAGAAACTTTTTTATTAAACTCTTTTTGAGGCATTACTATACTTTTTGTTAATTCTCCACCTTGAGCCTTCACGTACTATATACCCACAACAATTTTTTGATTTGCATCTGCATGTGTAATCTTTGTAATTTTCATCATAACCAAAACCATAATCATAAGACAACTCTTCACCTTTTTTAATTTCTCTTAAAGCAAAAATCCACAATTTCAAACCTTTGCCAGCAACCTCACAATTTGGATCGCATGAATGATTTATAAGTCTAGCTGTGTTGTATTTAAAATCTCCATCTAGATCATATCTACTATTTAAATTAAAAAGGTAAATAGCTTTTTCATTATCGTACTTCGGGTTTCTTTCTGTTTCTTTTTTTGTAATTATTTTGCCTCTATAATAAATTATTTTAGTCCCTTTTTTGATATTTTTTGCAGCCCATAAACCACGTTTGTCTATATTAGATTTCTTAACTTTGTAAAGTTTCACTTAAAATACTCTACTAATATATCGTGATAGATTTTTGATAGTTTTTTTAAATCTGAAATTGCTACACATTCATCAATCTTATGCATAGTTTTGTTTACTAGACCAAACTCTAAACATGGAGATATTTTTCTGATAAATCTAGCATCCGATGTACCTCCAGTAGTAGAAAACTTCGGATTTACTTTTGTTATTTTTTTAATTACTTTTTTTGCCATATAAATAGTTTTTTCTGGTTTTGTAAGGAATGCATCTCCATTAGAAATATATTCAATTTTAAATTTACATTTATTTTTTTTACATATTTTTTTAACGATCAAATTAATCCTTTTTTTTAAGGTACTAGCGGTATGAATATTATTGTACCTGATATTAAATGAAGTTTTGGTTCTTGCGGGAATTACATTATGAGCTTTGTTGTTTACATTAATGCTCGTAATTTCTAAATTTGAAGGTTGAAAATTTTTGTTACCTTTATCAAGTTTCATACTTTTTAATTTTTTACAAATAGTCACCAAGGTATTAATAGGATTGTTTGATAAGTGAGGGTAAGCAACGTGTCCCTGTGTTCCAAAAACCTCTAAAACTCCTGATAAACTTCCTCTTCGTCCAATCTTAATCATTTCACCTAATTTTTTAGGATTTGTAGGTTCACCTACTATACAAAAATTTATCTTCTCTTTTCTTTTTTTTAAATAATCAACAACTTTTTTTGTTCCATTAATTGCTAATCCTTCTTCGTCGCCAGTAATTAAAAAACTTATAGACCCGTTTATCTTAGGATTATTTTTTAAATAATTATTTACTGCTGTTACAAAGCAGGCTATGGAGCTTTTCATGTCATTAGCTCCTCTTCCAATTAAATAATTGTTTTTTATTGTTGGTTTAAATGGATTAATTGTCCAATCTTTAAAATCTCCTGGAGGAACCACGTCAGTATGACCTGCATAACAAATATTAGGCAGTTTGTTTCCTAGCCTTGCATATAGGTTTTTTATAGTTCCGTTTTTATCTTTAAATTCTAAAATTTTACATTGAAATCCTAGAGATTTTAATTTTTTACTTAAAAATTTTATCGCACCAGCATCTACAGGAGTCACACTTGGAAATTTAATAAGGTCTTTTGATAGTTTTATGACATCTATATTCGGCATTAGTCTCTCAACAGATCATTGATAGAAGTTTTACTTCTAGTTTTTTCATCTACTTTTTTTACTATCACAGCGCAGTATAATGAAGGACCGTCTGGATTTTTTTTATTAGGCAAACTTCCAGGAACAACCACTGAATAAGCAGGTACTTTGCCATAAGTAATTTCTCCTGTTGTTCTATCAACTATTTTTGTCGACGCTCCAATATAAACACCCATCGAAATAACTGCACCAGTTTCAACTAGTACTCCTTCTGCAATTTCAGATCTAGCACCGATAAAACAGTTATCCTCTATGATTACAGGTCCAGCTTGTAACGGTTCAAGTACGCCTCCTATTCCAGCTCCGCCTGATACGTGACAATTTTTTCCAACTTGAGCGCAAGACCCAACTGATGCCCAAGTATCTATCATTGTTCCTTCATCAACATAAGCACCAAGATTAACAAAGCAAGGCATCAAAACTGCATTTTTTGCTACATAAGAACCTTTTCTAACTACGCCGTTTGGAACGTGCCTATAACCTGCATTTTTCCAATCTTCTTCTTTCCAATTTACTGATTTTCCGGGCACTTTATCATACCAAGAAGTATAAGGACCTCTTAAAATTTGCATTTTATTAATTTTAAAACTTAAAAGTATAGCTTTTTTAATCCACTGATTTACTTTCCAAGAGCCGTTTTTTTTCTCAGCCACTCTTATTTTACCCTGGTCAGCTAATTCTATAGTTTCATTGATCGCATCAATAATTGATTTATCGGAGCTTGTATTTATTTTATCTTTATTTTCAAAAGATTTATCAATTATTTTTTCTAATTCATTTAAGTTCATTTACATCCTTTAAAAATTTAGCAAGATTGTCTGTTTTGTAATTAATAAAATCAGAGTCTGAAAATTTAGCTGCCCAAGGCTCATTATTTTTAATCCAAACAGTTTTCATTCCTAATTCATGCGCTGGTTTTAAATTTCTTGCGATATCTTCAATAAATATACTATATTGTGGCTCAATTTTGTATTTTTCTATAATTTTTTTGTAAGGCTCAATAGAAGGTTTGGGTATAAAATCTGACTCAACAATATCAAACACACCGTCAAAAAGCTTATCTATCCCAATTCTTTTAGTAACATTAGCCGCATGAGCTTTAGATCCATTGGTAAATATAAATTTTTTACCGCTCAAATTAGTGATCTCCTCCTCTAAAGGCTTATCTGCTTTTAAAAAATCTAAATTTACATCATGAACAAATTCTAAAAACTCATCTGCATCAATTTCATGATTTTTAATCATTCCATTCAGAGTTGTGTTATATTCGTGAAAGTAGTTTTTTTGTATTTTTTTTGCCTCATCAATACTAACATTAAGTTTATCAGATATAAATTTTGACATTTTCTTGTCTACTTGATCAAAAACTTTCGTATCACCAGAATAGAGAGTGTTATCTAAATCAAATATCCAATATTTTATATTAGTTAATTCCTTCATTTTCTGATTAACGTACCAGCACCTTGATCTGAAAATATTTCATATAATATTGAATGTGGTTTTCTACCATCAAGTATAACCACACCTCTGACTCCATTTTCTACTGCATCGATACAATTTTGAATTTTAGGTATCATACCTCCTTGAACAATTTTCAATTTTATTAAATTTTCTATATCAAAAGGTTTAATTTCAGATATTAAAATTTTTCTATCGTCGTAAACTCCTTCTACATTTGTCATCAATAAAAGTCTTCTAGATTTAAGCTTTTTAGCAATTGCACTTGCAGCAGTATCTCCGTTAATATTATATGTGAGTTTATTATCATCTAAACCCAGTGGAGCTACTACAGGTATTTGTTTCTTATCAATTATATCTTTAATGATGTTAATATTAATTTTGTTTGGCAATCCAACAAAACCTAGTTCTTGAATATCTGGCACTACATCAATAATATTATTTATCTTAGAATTAATTGAAACTGCTTTACAACCTTTTTTGTTTAAAGATCTTACAATATCGTTATTAAAATCTATTAGAACATCCTCAACTATTTTTATAACTTTTTCATCAGTAATTCTTAAGCCATTCAAAAATTTGGTTTGAATTTTTTCTTTTTCTAATTCTTTTTCTATTCTCGGCCCACCTCCATGAACTACTACTATAGATAGGCCCAACAAATTAAGTATAAAAATATCATCAATAAAGTTATTAAAGACGTTTCTATCAATCAAAACATTGCCGCCGTATTTAATAACAATTAGGTCATCTTTATATTTTGAAACATACTTAAAAACATTTTTAATATTTGGGGCTTCTTTTGGCCAGAATTTCTTAATTTCTTCTAGAGATTTATAATTTGACATCTAATTGGTTTTAATTTTAGTCTTTTTCATAATTACCCACTGCTGGGCAATTGTTAAGATATTATTTACCGTCCAATAGACTACTAGACCTGATGGAAATGAAGCTAAAATTATAGTTAAAAAAATTGGAAAGAAGGCAAATATTTTAGCTTGGATGGGGTCAGCAGGTGCAGGATTCAATTTTTGTTGTACCCACATAGACGCTCCCATAAGTATTGGCCAAATTCCTATTATAAGAAAACTTGGTGGATCCCAAGGAATTAGTCCAAAAGCGTTAAACAAAGATGTTGGATCCTGAGCAGATAAGTCTTTTATCCAACCAAAGAATGGTTGGTGTCTCATCTCTAATGAAATAAATAACATTTTATAAATTGCAAAAAAGAATGGAATTTGGATTAAAACTGGCAAACAACCAGAAGCTGGATTGACTTTTTCTTTTTTATAAAGGGCCATCATTTCTTGTTGGAGTTTCATTTTATCTTCTTTATGCACCTCCTTTAACCTTACCATTTCAGGCTGTAATGCTTTCATTTTAGCCATCGATCTAAAAGAATAGTTAGCTAGTGGAAAAAATAATAATCTTATACCTATTGTGATTAAAACTATAGCTATTCCAAAATTACCAGAAATTTTGAATAGATAATCAATTACAAAAAACAAAGGTTTTGTAAAAAAGTAAAACCAACCCCAATCTATAGTTAAATCTAATTTTTCTATTTTTTGATTTGCTGCATAAGCATCAATAGTTTCCACTTCTTTTGCAGCAACAAATAATCTTAAATTATTAGAATTATTTGAAGATGGTTGAATAGTCGTAGGATTATTTAAAATATAATTTGCTTTGAAAGCATCTTTATATAAGAAGGTTGATTTAAAATTTTCTCCCTGTTCAGGAACTAATGCTGTCATCCAGTATTTATCAGTTATACCAAGCCAACCTTTATTTGCTTCTCTTACAATTTTTTTATCCTGTATATCGTCATAGTCATCCTCTTTAAGTTCCTCATCAAAAACACCAATGAAACCTTCGTGAGAAATATAAAAATTTTGAATATCATCTGGAATTTTATTCCTTGTTATTTGAGCGTAAGGATAAAGGTCAATCGACTTATTTGTATTATTTTCGACTTGTTGAGAGATATTAAATAAATATTTTTCGTCTAGCGTAATTATCTTTTTAAAAATTATTCCTTCTCCATTATTCCACTGCAATGTAACAGACTGATTAGCGCCGAGTATCTTACTACCTTTTACTTCCCAATTAGAATTTGTAGTTGGGACTTTTATTTTATTTCCAATACTTGTCCATCCAGACTCAACAAAAAAACCATCATCGCTTTCTTGCGGATTTAGAAAAACAATATTTTTTTTCTCTTTTAAATTTTGCTTATGGTTTTTAAATGACACATCATCTATAAGACCTCCTTTTAAAGAAATAGATCCTATTATATTACTATTCTCAACCTTAATTCTTTTAACTTTACTTATGGAATCTTCTCTTGAGACAGTTTTAGTTTTTGTTACTTCATTTATATTTGGAGTGATATTACTATTTTTATTTTCTACTTTTTTTTTTAAACTTTGTTCTGATAAATTTTTTTCTATAGGTTTTGGCGTTTCAAAAAATGCACCCCAAAAAAGTAAAACTGACATAGACAACGCTATGGCTATAAATACATTTTTATTATCCATTTATTCTCCCCCCCTTTTTTTTCTTCTCGGAACAAAGTCTAGTCCAGAGCTTCCACCTAGAAACTTCATTGGATGACATTTAAATATTCTTTTAATACTAAGATACAAACCTTTTATAAGTCCGTGTACATTTAGACTCTCAATAGAATACTCGGAACAGGTTGGAAGAAATCTACATCTATTTCCAAAAAAAGGTGAAATAAAGTATTGATAGAATTTAATTAAATAGATTGTAGGTATAATTATAAATTTTGACATTATTTTATTTAATCTTTTTAAAACATTTAAACATAGCTGGCTGCAAAACAGTTTGTTTTTCCGTGTAAGCTTTTGATTTACCAAAAACTATATAAGTATAATCTTTATTAATTGCACCTCTTTTTTTTAATAATTTTATCACAATTGCTTTTAGTTTACGTCTTATTTTGTTTCTTTTTACTGCATTACCTATTTTTTTTTTCATTACAAAGCTTATAATTAAGTTATTTTTATTTTTAGCTTCAAAAAAATTTTTTGCTGCAAAAATAGAAAAATAATCTGAGTGAATTTTTTTTTCCTTTAAGGCTTTTTTAAAGTGGTTGCTCTTTTTTAGACTTTCAAGCTTAACCATCAATTATCACGTTGAGATTGTTTTACGTCCTTTAGCTCTTCTTCTAGCTATAAGTTGCCTACCAGCCTTAGTTGCCATTCTCGATCTAAAGCCATGCCTTCTTTTTCTAATTAAATTACTAGGTTGATAAGTTCTTTTCATAAATGTTTAAAGTTATATAATTAATTAAAGTGTTTATGTACAGATAATATTTAGATTTATAAATGAATAAAAACTTAAAACTATTGATAGCAGCAATTTATTTAGTCGTTCTCGGGTCTTTATTTTTTGTTATTTTTACTTATTTTGATTTAAAAGATCTTAGTAGTTTTACTTTCATTAAAGAAAATAGCCAAATTCTAATAGATTTTAAAAACAGTAATTTTGTCATATTTTCAATTCTTTATTTTATTTTCTCAGTTCTATGGGTTTTGTTCTTAGGATTTGGATCACCAATTGCTATTTTGTCAGGTTTTATTTTTGGTAAATGGATAGGAACATTTATTTGTGTTTTTTCATTCACATTAGGAAGTAGTCTTCTTTACGGTTTGAGTAGTTATTATTTTGCTGACGTAATAAAAAAATATTTAAGTCAAAAAATAGAAAAATATATAAATCTATTTAAACGCAATGAATTTTTATATTTTATGATTTTCAGGCTTACAGGTGGGGGTGGAATACCGTTTGCAATTCAGAATGTTCTGCCGGTTATTTTTAACATGAATTTGAAGAATTATGCTTATGCTACATTTCTTGGATTGCTACCAACTGTTTATATTATAAATTCATTAGGTTCAGGAATAAGTCAATATATATTAAAGAATGATAGCGTAGACTATTTAAAAATATTTTTTGACCCAGAGATTTATTTGCCTATACTCGGTTTTTTAATAATTCTTATAATTTCTTTTTATTTTAGAAATAAGATTTTTAAAAAGAGTTGATTTATGAAAAATAATTTAATTACCGACTCAAGTCCTTACTTACAACAACATAAAAATAATCCTGTACATTGGCAAGTATGGAACAAAGATACACTTGAACTTGCAAAAAAAAATAAAAAACCAATTTTACTAAGTGTTGGTTATTCTAGTTGCCATTGGTGTCATGTCATGGCCCACGAAAGTTTTGAGGATCAGCTTACTGCTGATTTAATGAATAAATATTTTATTAATATTAAAGTAGATAGAGAAGAAAGACCGGATATAGATTTTATTTTTCAAAGTGCTTACCAACTTTTTAATCAAACAGGGGGAGGTTGGCCGCTTACAATGTTTCTAGATGAAAACGCTGTCCCGTTTATGGGCGGGACTTATTTTCCAAAAGAAGCAAATGCTGGTTTGCCATCTTTTAAGGAAGTTTTACAAAAGGTTGGGGAAATTTACTCACAACAAAAAGATCAAATAATAAAACAATCTTCAACTATCTCTAAACACTTAGAGCTAAAAAAAACTTCAGTGATAAATCAAGATCACGAGGAAATTTTGAAGGAAGTAGTATTTCATTTAGATGAAGAAAAAGGAGGATACAAAGGTGCACCAAAGTTTCCAATTTTTAATGTTTATGACACAGTTTTATATTTTTATAACAAAAAAAAAGATTCAATATATTTGAAACCTTTGGAGTTAATATTAAACCAATTGTGCTCTCAAGGAATTTATGACCATGTAGATGGAGGCATCTCTAGATATACTGTTGATGAAAATTGGTTAATCCCACATTTTGAAAAAATGCTTTATGATAATTCTCAGTTTGTATCATTACTGTCAAAATATCTGAAAATTAAAAAAAGTGAATATTTTGAAAAGAAGGCAATACAAACAATAGAGTTTATCAATACAAGCTTTTTGAATAACGATTACAATCTTTTAGGCTCTGCTTTTGACGCTGATAGTGAGGGAGAAGAAGGTAAATTTTACACTTTTAACTTTGATGAAATTAAAGGCATTGCTAACTTAGATAAATATTTTGATATAAAAAAAGAAGGAAATTGGGAAGGGAAAATAATTTTAAAAGAAAAAAAGTTGCCAGAGTTAGACCTAATTTTAAAATTAAAAGAATTAAAAAAAAATAGAACCAAACCTTTTTTTGATAAAAAAATACAATTAGATCTTAACTGTATGTGGGTTAGCGCTTTAATTTCAGCAAATCGAGTTTTACCAAATAAAAACTACCTTATGAAAGCAGAAAAATTCTATGGTGAATTGGATAGACATTTTTTAAGTACGGAGCTATTTCATACTAATTCCAAAAAAGCTGTTTTTATTGAGGATTATGCATATGCAATTAGTATGCTTCTGGATCTTCATGAAGACACCTTAAAACCAAATTATTTAATTAAAGCTAAGAAACTTTGCGCAGAAACGGTAGAAAATTTCTTTGATAAAGGAATGGGAATTTTTCAGAAAAACGTGAAAAAAAATAACGACTTATTTCATAATCCTTTTGACATAGGAGATCATACAATACCTAATGGTAACTCCATAATGTTGCTAAATTTTACTAGACTTGGATTAGAAAAAGAAGCTCAAGAACTTTCAAATAAGTTAAATGGATATTTAAATCAATATAAGTCATTAATGGTAAGTAGTGTGAAATCAATTGATTTTTTTAAAAGCAATATTGAAAAGAAAAACTGTAATGTAGATGGATGTAAAATTTAATCGAACATTAAACTTTTAAATACCTCTGGAACAGTGCCCTTATCATCAATTTCATTATAATTAGCTCCCATTTTTCTATGCATTAAAATTGATTTTAATCCGCTTTCAGGATTATTCATTTCAATTCTTGCACCGTGGTCTGAAAATATTATTATTTCTAATCTTTCCAATTGATTTTGTTTTTTTAGTTCTTTTATAAAATTTTCTAAAAGCTTTACTGTGCAAATTCTATCGATGTTATGCATGTATGTGCTCTCAGATTGATTAATCAGATTATAGTTACCTACGGATCTTTTACCGCTGTATTTACAGTCTTCATCAAATCCATACGGACGATGAGGTGTCATCGCGTGCAAAAATATTAAATCAAATTTTTGTGACGTAATATCTTTCATAGTTTTGTTGAGTAAATTTTTAAATGCAGCTTTATCACCCACTGGTGAAATTGATAAATCAATTAAGTCAAATTCCTGTAGTGTTCTTGCTATAAAAAAAGCGCTAATAGAGCCATAGAGTTTAAAAGCTGAAATAAATCTTCCTAAAAAAGTATCTCTAAAACCTTCTATAAAATCATTATTTTCAAATTGATTATATTGGTCGCATTTCAAGACCTTTTGGTTTTCACAAAAATTTATATGTATACTTTGAAACACAGAAATTGATTCAAACTGATCAAATGTTTCATTCTTAATAAAATCAAATTCATTGAAATAATTCTTGGATTTTATGTGAAATTTATCTGACGCTGTTTTCTTATAGTTTCTATTAAATATTGAACTTATAGAACTAATCGAAGAGTGATGTACTGCATACAAATTTGTGTATAAACTAAAGTTGAATTTTTTAGAAAATTCTTTAGCTAACTTGTCAAATTCAACACCTTCTTCAGTTTGACTTTCCTTACTGTTAATACCAGACATTTCATCGGTAATTATAATAAGTTTTGTTTTTTTAAAATTTTTATTTATTATTTCAGTTTTTTTGAAATTTATTATATTTTGAGTATTTTTAGTATTATCAAATATGTTAAAAATAAAAATCACTAAAATAAAAGAAAATAAAATTTTTACCCCATTAATTTTCAATTTTTTTATTAGAAAAAAAGAAATTAACAGAATTATTACTAGAGAAATAAAAGAGAAAAAATATATATTTAGAAACCGTTCGAAAGAAAAAAAATCTCGAATTGCAAAAATAAATCCATGTAGAAGCCCAAGATTTACGTCTAGGCCAAAGACAAATAATAAAGCTAAATATAATTGGAAATAATTATTGTCAATATCTCTTTTTAAAAAATTTAAAAAAAAATAATTTGCCAAAAAGATTACCAAAAAAAATGATATTATTAAAATTAGATCATTATTTGAAAAATCAAGTTTAAAAATCCAAATAGGAAATACTGAAAAAAAAAATAATAAGTTGATTTTTGATTTTGTCATTTTATTTAATCAGAAATTAATTAAAGTAGTTTATTGCTTATCTTTATTTTTATCTAAAAATTTCTTAACAAATATTTTTAATTTGTTCCAATAAATTGAAATAGTTGTAACAGCTGCTGCTATGAAACCTAATATTGCCTGAATAATTATACTGCCAGTGCCTGGATCAAGGTATGCAAATGCACTATCAAAGAAAAATAGAGTGACAGTTAAGGTGAAAACAAATAAATAATTAATCATATATTTATATTATTACGATAAAAACATAAAAAAAAAAACAAAGTTTTTTACTATATACTATGAATTAAATCAAAATTAGATATATAAAATAAATAACTATATGAAAAAAAAGAAGATTGTTTATCTAGGTTTATCAGCTGATATTTTGCATGAAGGTCATATAAATATCTTAAAGACGGCAAGTAGATTGGGGGAGGTAGTTGTGGGACTGTTAACAGACGAGGCAATATCTACGTATAAAAAAATTCCATATCTTAATTTTAAACAGAGACAAATTATTCTTAAAAATATAAAATATGTATCAAAAGTTATTCCTCAAAAAACCCTTGATTACACTTATAATCTTAAATTAGTAAAGCCAGATTTTGTAGTGCATGGAGATGACTGGAAAACTGGTGTTCAAAAAAAAACTAGATCTAAAGTAATAAAAGTAATAAAAAAATGGGGGGGCAAACTTATAGAACCAAAATATACTGAAAATATATCATCATCAAAAATCAAAGAGAGTATTTATAAATTAGGTACCTCACCTCAAAGCAGAGTTTCAAGATTAAAAAGATTAATGGAAGTAAAAAAAATAGTAAGAATTTTGGAGTCCCATAATTCTCTCACTGGCTTAATAATAGAAAATTTAAATTTATCTGACAAAGGAGAATATTTAGAATTTGATGGCATGTGGTCCTCAAGCTTGACTGACTCACTTACGAGAGGAAAACCAGATAACCAATCTGTTGATTATTCTACTAGAATTTCAGGTTTGAATGAAATTATGGATGTAACTTCCAAACCATTAATTTTTGATGCAGACAACGGAGGAAGACTTGAACATATTTCATATCTGGTAAAATCTTTAGAGAGAATAGGTGTGTCAGCTATAATTTTTGAGGATAAAAAAGGACTTAAAAAAAACTCTTTATTTAAAAGTCAAACAAAAGGACAACAAGACAGCATTAAAAATTTTTGTAAAAAAATCTCTAAAGCTAAAAACTCAAAGATCTCTGACGATCTTCAAATAGTTGCAAGAGTAGAGTCATTTATATTAGGCCAGGGATTAAACGATGCGCTAAAGAGAGCGGAAGCATATTCAAAGGCTGGGGCAGATGCAATTTTAATTCACAGTAAAGAAAAAACACCAAATGAAATATTTTCTTTTGCTAAAAAGTTTAAAAAGAGTAAATTTTTTAAACCTCTTATTGCCGTACCAAGCACCTATTCCAAGACTACAGAGTCGGTGCTTTATAAAAATGGATTTAAAATAGTTATTTATGCAAATCAAATGTTAAGAGCTGCGTATCCTGCGATGCAAAATATTGCGAGGACAATACTAAAAAACAAAAGAGCTTATGAAGCTGAAAAATATATTACACCAATAAGTGAGGTGATTGGTTTGATCAAATAATGATTTTTGTAGAAGATTTAGTAAAGATTATTAAAAAAAATAAGATTAATTTCTTCACAGGCGTTCCTGATAGTATACTAAAAAACTTTTCAATTTACCTTCAAAACAATTCTAAAGAAAAGCATCTTGTAGCAACTAATGAAGGGTCAGCTGTAGGATTAGGTATAGGACATTATCTTGCAACAAAAAAAATTCCTTGTATTTACATGCAGAACTCAGGTTTAAGCAATGCTATAAATCCTCTAATTTCTATTGCTAGTAAGGAAGTTTACTCTGTGCCACTATTTTTAATCATTGGCTGGAGAGGGTCACCTAAAATGCAAGATGAACCACAACATATGGCTAAAGGTAAAATTACACCAAGTCTTTTAAAATTATTAAAAATTAATTTCTGTGTTGTCAACACCTTCAATGATTTAGCAAAGTTAAATAAGTTAATTAAAAATTCTTCTAAATCAAAAAAAATTGTTGCATGTTTAATAAAAAAAGGTGTTTTAAAAATAAAAACAAGAAAAAAAAATAAAAAAAGTAATAAAAATAATTTTTATAGAAGTAATTTTATTGAAAAATTTTTAGAAAATATTCCAAAAAATTCTAGAATAATCTCTACAACGGGCTATACATCAAGAGAACTTATGCAAGTTAGAAAAGAAAAAAAAATTAAAAATGGTAAAGATTTTTATATGGTAGGTGGAATGGGCCATTCTTCAACAGTTGCCTTAGGTTATGCACTTAAAACTAATAAAAAGATATTTTGTTTAGATGGTGATGGATCAGTATTAATGCATCTAGGCTCATTACGAACAATCGGGTTCGCTAATCGTAAAAATTTCAAACATATAATACTTAACAATAATTGCCATGAGTCTGTAGGAGGTCAGCCTACTAATGCTCATGGAATAAATTTTAAAAACCTAACAAAAAGTATTGGATACAAAAATTATTATAAAATTTCAAAACTAAAAGAAATTAAAAAAATATTAAAAATTTTTAATAACAGCACAGGACCAAGTTGTTTAGAAGTTAAGATAAAAAGCGGAACAATGAAAAACTTATCAAGACCAAAGAATCTCATTAAAACAAAAAATTTATTTATGTCAAATTAATGAAAAAATTAAATTACATAAGTAAATTTAAAAAATTTATTCAACAAACAAAATATAATAAGATTTTTATTATTTCAGGTGTCAACTCCTTCAATAAATCTGGTGCAAAAAAAATATTCAAAACATTTAAAAGAAAAAATATTAAGATATATTTTAAAAAAAAAGAATTTCCTGAAATTATAGAGCTTAAAAAAATTTATTTGTCTTTAAATTCTTTCAAACCAGATTTGATTGTAGCTTTAGGCGGTGGGGCCGTTTTAGATTATGGTAAAATAGCTAGTATAATTGATAGTCATACTAATATTAAAAAAATTATTTTAAAGAATCAAATTCCAAAGAAAAAAAATTATACCTTAGTTGCGGTTCCGACAACCTCAGGATCTGGTGCAGAAGTAACACCTAATGCAGTGATGTATATTAATAAGATTAAATACGCTGTTGACGAAAAAAAAGTCCGGCCTAACAAATATTTTTTAATACCAAGTTTGACAATTCCTGCGCCAAAAAAAATTAAGGCTTCATCAGGTTTTGATGCAATAGCTCAGTCAATCGAGTCACTAATTTCTGTAAGGTCAACTCAAGAGAGCTTAAACTTTGCAAAACGTTCGTTAGAATATTCTTTAAAAAGTTATGTTGACTTTGTAAATGTACCAAACGATAGAAATGCCGAACGAATGTCTATAGCTGCTAATTTATCTGGAAAAGCTATTGGTATTTCGAAAACTACTGCACCTCATGCAATTTCTTATCCATTTACTGCACATTTTGGAATACCACATGGTCACGCAGTATCCTTAACGTTAGATAAAATTTTATTGTACAACTTCAATTATGCAAAATATTCTAGAACTAAATTTAATTTAATTGATAGGTATAACTTGATTTTCAAACTTACAAAAACAAAAAATATACTTGATTTGTTTTTATATATAAAAAAATTAAAATTAATGTCTGGTTTAGAAGACAATTTTAATAATTTAGGAATAAATATTTTAAGAGAAAAACAAAAACTTTTATCAGGGATAAATGAGAGCAGACTTCTTAACAACCCAGTAAATATAAAAGTTGGAGATATAATTTCTATTATTTCATGAGTTTTTTCTCATCATTCTTTGGTTATATAAATTTTAGAAAAATTATAAAAGAATCAAAAAATAAAGTAATTATTTTTTATTCAGAGTCAAAAAATTACCGAAACTACTTCGGCGATTTAATAAAAGAAACGTCCCTTAATAAAGATTTTACTGTAATTTATCTAACTTCAGATAAAGACGATATACATAAAGTTTCAGATTTCATTAAACCAATTTTTATAGGTAGCAATTTTTTTAGAATTTTATTATTTACTTTTCTTGAATGTGATTTATTGATTATGACTTTAACAGACTTAGGAAATCATGTTATTAAAAAATCAAAAAAATGTAAAAACTATCTCTATATCTTTCACTCACTTGTTAGTACTCACAAATCTTATTCTTACGAAGCTTTTAAAAATTATGATATAATACTAACAAACGGTGAATATCAAAAAAAAGAATTAGAATTTGCTGAAGATAAATTTAGTTTTCCTAAAAAAAAATTGTTTAACACTGGGTATATTTATTTCGATAAATTAATGAAAAATAAGAAAGATGTTTCAATATCTAAGAAAATATTATTCGCACCATCTTGGAATAAACTAAAGGAAAATTTATTTGATGATTATACTGAGGTGATTGTTAAAGATTTAATTAAAAAAGACTACCATGTAGTACTAAGAACTCATCCAGAATCTTTAAAGCGTTCTAAATCTGTTATAAAAAGTTTGAATAAATTAAATAAGATAACTGAAAAATTTGAAATTAATTCTGATTTAACCAGACTTGATATATTAAATGAGTCGTCAGTTTTAATAACAGATAATGGAGGTATGGGTATGGAATATATTATAGTACAAAAAAAACCTGTCATTTTTATCAATTACAAAGATAAAATTCATAATTATAATTTTCAAAAATTTAAAGATGAACCAATTGAAAATAAATTTAAAAAAGAATTTGGAGTAGAGGTAGATGTAAAAGATTTAAAAAATCTAGATATTAAGATTAAAGAAGCGATAATCAACTTTAAGAATAAAAAAGATAATATTGATTTATTTGTTAAAGACAGTGGTATAATTACTCAAAATCAAATACAAAATGCAAAAAGTATAATTACAAAGATATTATGATAATGAAGTATTTAAACAAAAATTTTTATTATTGGTTTGTATGGTTTTTTTTAATAATACTATGGAATTATGGTTATCCTGCTGCCACACCTTTCTTAGACGTTTTAGTAGCAGTTATTTTGTCTGTAATTTTTATATTATTAAAAAAAAGTAAATAACTTTTTTCTCGTATTGATAGAATTAGTCTACTTTTATTAAGAAGCTTGCATAATACTCCTCAACAAAGTAAAATTAATTAAATGCAGGAGCGAAAATGGGTATTCACTACGACTATAAATCTACAAGAGGGGAAAAGGCCATGAAGAAAGAGGCCAAAAAAAAAGCTAGATTAGAGGAGAGAAGAGCAAAAAAAAGTAGTCAAACTCAAAATGACGATGCAAAAAAGAAAATGCACGATATTGATAAACCTATTACCTTAGAAGATTTAACTAACCCAGATAAAGATTAATTAAAGTATGAGACTTTATGTTAAAAAAGGCTCACGCCTTCAAAAACGTGAAGTTGCATTAAAAAAAAATTTAAAAAAGAGGAAAAAGTTTAAGGAAAAAAAAAGACAAAAAATATGACAGTACTCTCCGATAGATGGATAAAAGAAAAAGCTAAAACAGATAAGATGATAAGACCTTTTGTTGCCAAACAAGTAAGAAAAGGAAAGATATCTTTTGGTTTATCCTCTTACGGTTATGACGCTAGAGTTTCGAATGAATTTAAAATTTTTACTAATGTTAATTCTGGAATTGTTGATCCAAAAGTTTTTAAGAAAGATAGCTTTGTTACAAAAATTGGAAAGGAATGTATAATACCGCCTAATTCTTTTGCATTAGCAAGAACTATGGAATATTTTAAAATTCCTGAAAATATTTTAGTAATTTGTTTAGGAAAATCAACTTATGCTAGGTGTGGAATTATAGTTAATGTTACTCCACTAGAACCTGGGTGGGAAGGTCATGTGACTTTGGAATTTTCAAACACAACTCCTTTACCAGCTAAAATTTATGCAAATGAGGGTGTAGCTCAATTCATATTTATTAAAGGTAATGAAAAACCATTAACAAGTTATGCAAAACGAAAAGGTAAATATATGAGACAAAAGGGAGTTACATTACCTAAAGTCTAAGTTCATTGATGCAAAAACTTATAATCAAAGGTAATCAAAATTTAGCAGGTTCTATAAAAATTTCAGGATCTAAAAATGCTACACTGCCAATCTTAGCTGCAACTATTTTAAGCAACAAGCCTACTAAACTTAAAAATATTCCTTTAGTTCAGGATGTTTTTACCATGATAAGGTTATTAAAATTCATCGGAATAAACATTAAAGTTTCAAGTAAAAAAAAAATTTTAAATATAAATAATAATAGACAACTAAAAACAGTAGCTCCCTATAAGTTATTAAAAACAATGCGCGCTGGTGTTCTTGTTTTAGGACCTTTATTAGCTAAGTATAAGAAAGCTAAAGTTTCTTTACCAGGAGGTTGTGCAATAGGATCAAGACCAGTTAATTTACACTTGCTCGCTTTAGAAAAACTTGGAGCGAAAATAAAAATAAAAAATGGCTATATTTATGCAAGTGCCAAAAACGGATTGAAAGGAAATATTATTCGTTTTCCATCAATTTCAGTTGGTGCTACAGAAAACGCTATTCTTGCAGCAGTTACAGCGAAAGGTAAAACTACTTTACATAACTGTGCGTTAGAACCAGAAATAAAAGATCTAATTATATTTTTACAAAAGATGGGTTCAAATATTAAATTGATGCCAAGAAGAAAAATAATCATCCAAGGTAAAGAGATAAGTAACACCGTAACGCACTCTATTATTTTTGATAGAATCGAGTTGGGTACCTATTTAATTGCAGCAGCATTAGTTGGAAAAAAAGTAGATTTATTAAATGTCTACCCATCTGTTGTCAAAAATGAAATTAGAATATTAAAAAAAATGGGAGTAAAATTAAAAGTTTATAGAAATAAAATATCGGTATTTAAAACAAAAAAAATTCTGAAAATTGACATTAAAACTCAACCATTTCCAGGTTTTCCTACAGATTTACAAGCTCAAATTATGGTCCTTATGACTAAAGCGATAGGCACTTCAAAAATTAAGGAGAATATATTTGAAAATAGATTTATGCACGTCCCCGAACTTAAACGAATGGGCGCTATGATAGAAATTAAAAATAATACTGCTCACATAAAAGGACCTTCCACGTTAACTGGTGCTGAGGTTATGGCAACCGACCTAAGGGCATCAGTTAGTTTAGTACTAGCTGCTCTTGTTGCTGAAAACAGGACAATAATTAATAGAGTATATCACTTAGACCGTGGGTATGAAAATCTTGAAAAAAAATTAAGAAATTGTAGAGCTAATATCAAAAGAACAAGCAATGAAGGTTAATAATTTAAAATTACTTGCAACTTCTGAGGAAGATTTAAAAGTTATATCAGCTCATTTACAAGACTCTATTGTATCAAATTTAGATATAGTTCTTTTAAAAAAAAACAGAATATTTATGTTACAACTCAATAGATTTATGTGGGAAGATGTTGAAAAGGGAGTTTTTAGAAAAAATAAAAGAATAAGAACAATTCTAAAACTGGACAATGTTCTTGATGTATCATCAAAAAATATAAAACAAAAAGGAAAGCCTAGATTTTTAGACTTTTTAACTATTGAATGTAAGGAATTACCTAATAAAAGTTACGAGATACAATTGATTTTTTCGGGGGATTCGATTATCAAAGTACACGCTGAAGTAATTGATGTTACTTTAGATGACCAAGGATTACCATGGGAAAGCAAAACAAAACCTAAACATAAATTTTTATAATGCTTAAATATTTAAATGGAAATCAAGATAATTTTAATCAAAAGTTAGAGCTATTACTCTCAAAAAGAAAAGTTCAAGAATCGAGTAAGTTTTTTACTGTTAAAAAAATAATTCAAGACATAAAAAAGAATAAAGATAAAGCACTAATCAAATATGAGTCTAAATTTTCAAAATTCAAAAAAATTAACAACTCTAATATTGTCTTTAATAATATTGAGATTAAAAAAATTATAAAAAAATTAGATTTTAAAACAAAGAAATCTATCGATGTTGCATTTAATAGAATTTATAGGTTTCACAAAGAACAGAAAGTAAAATCCTATACTGTTAATGACAAGTATAAAAACACCTTTTCTTATATTTCAAGCCCTATTGATCGTGTAGGAGTTTACGTGCCTGGAGGAACTGCAAGCTATCCAAGTACAGTTCTTATGAATTGTATTCCAGCAATGATCGCAGGTGTAAAAGAAATATATATGGCGACCCCTTCAAGTGATAAATCATATAATCCAGCAGTTTTATACGCTGCACAAAAATGTAAAGTTAAAAAAATTTATAAGATAGGTGGTGCTCAAGCGATAGCGGCTTTAGCCTATGGAACAAAAAAAATTCAAAAAGTAAATAAGATTGTAGGCCCTGGTAATGAATATGTAGCTATTGCTAAAAAAGAGGTGTTTGGTGAAGTTGGAATAGATATGATAGCTGGACCATCTGAAGTAACAATTTTAGCTGACTCAACTGCCAAGCCTGATTGGATTGCCTCAGACCTTATAGCTCAAGCTGAACACGATGAGTATGCTCAATCTATTTTAATTACAGATAATAAGAAGTTAATAAATAAAGTAAACTTCTGTTTAAAAAAACAAATTAAAAATTTGCCAAAGAAAAAAATAGCCTCCCAAAGCATTAAGTCATTTGGTTTAGCAATTTTTACAAAAAAAAATAATGCTAGTAATATTATAAATTTAATCGCTCCAGAACACTTAGAAGTGTGTATAAAAAAACCTCAAAGTTTATTAAAAAAAGTAAATAATGCTGGCTCAATATTTATTGGAAATTATTCACCCGAGGCTATGGGTGACTATCTAGCAGGAACTAACCATGTTCTTCCAACGTCAGGATCTGCTAAGTTTTCTTCAGGTTTATCTGTTTTTGATTTCTTAAAAAGACACTCTATTATTAAAATATCAAAATCAGGCATTGAAAGATTAGGAGCATCAGTTATAAATCTAGCAAAATACGAAAACCTTGAAGGTCATGCAAATTCTATTAAAATAAGATTAAAAAAAAGGAAATAAATAATTGGCTAAACAAGAAACTTTAGAATTTAAAGGCAAGGTAACAGAGCTATTACCTAATGCCATGTTTAGAGTTAAGCTTGAAAATAATCACGAGATTTTAGCTCATACAGCTGGAAAACTAAGAAAGAATAGAATAAGAGTTTTGGCTGGAGATCAAGTTATGGTGGAAATGACCCCATATGATTTAACTAAAGGTAGAATTACTTTTAGATTTTAGGCCTTGTAGCTCAGTAGTAGAGCAGTACCCTGAAAAGGT
>MDSV01144499.1_pt1 | contig 37423 bp, 37 predicted proteins | sample 810851 | NCBI WGS metagenome assembly MDSV01 (sample SAMN05326640, study PRJNA326480) | marine metagenome | isolation source: seawater | place: Atlantic Ocean: North East | collected 2012 | reverse complement strand
TGACCAGTACTAATAGCTCAATTGGCTTGATTTATGCACTGAAAAAAATTTTTTTTAAATTGATAAAATTATTGTTTTTGAAAATTAATGTTTAAAATTTATACCATTGTTTACAATTATAAATATTTAAATAATTATAATATCTTAGTCACCTTTATATAGCTTTGTTTATTTATTTCGATTATTTTTATACTAAAATAGTTAATAAATAGGTTTCTTAAACTATTAAAATTTAATCTTTTTATTTTTATTAGAAAATTTTAAATATTTGAAATTATTTTTTGTATGTCTAAACCATTGTGTTTATGTAAATGGTCTCTACCACCATTTTCAAAAAAATACTTTTTATTTAAGCTTTTAATTTCCAGATTTAAATTCACCTTATAATTGTTAGAAAGTTCTAGTAAATACGAACCCAAACCTCCACTTTTCCACTGTTCTTCTATTATAATAATTTTATTATATTTTTTAAGTTTTGTAATTAAACTTCTATTTTGATTATTTATTCTGAATACATCAATTAAACCTATTTCTTTTTTTTTATTTTTAATTTGATCTAGGCATTTGTGTAATAAATATCCTGAACTAACAACACAATTTTTACTACCTTTTATTATTTCAGACCACCCTTTATCCAAATTAAAATTATTTTTATTATAGATATCAGGCAACACGTCTCTGTCTATTCTTAAAAATCTAAATTTTGGTCTCTTTAAGCAAAGTTTAACCATTTCAATAGTAGAAAATCTATCTGATGGAGTGAGTATTTCTACGTTCGGAAACACTCTCATTGTAGCGATATCTTCTGTTGAGTAATGTGTTGGTCCAGCATCTGCATAGCCTAGTCCAACCCCTATTCCTATCAGGGTAACAGGTTGATCCATCGCAGCAACTGAACATTTAATTTGTTCATAACATCTCGAAGTTATAAAAGGAGCCATTGCATAACAAAATACTTTCTTTTTCATCATTGCTAATCCTGCTGCCATAGCAATCATGTGTTGTTCGCAAATTCCCATGTGAATAAATTGTTTTGGTATTTCTTTTCTATATTTATCTAAACTAGGAGCACCCATATCAGGTGTAGCAAAATAAATATCCTTATTTTTTTTTGCATATTTATATATTTCATCTATACAAACATCTCTTAGAAATGGAATTGTTTTCGATTTTTCTAAATTAAGATAATTTTTCATTTCAATTCATTTCTAGCAATTTCTATTTCATTTTTGTTTGGCATGGTGTTGTGCCATCTCGTTACATCTTCCATATAGGAAATACCCTTACCTTTAATTGTTTTTGCAATAATTATGGTTGGTTTACGATTTTTTTTTTTAGTTTTCATAAATGCTTTATAAATTTCATCATAATTATGACCGTCAATATTAATGACATTCCATCCAAAACTTTCCCATTTTTTATCTAGAGGCTCAATATTTAAACAATCTTCAGGCTTACCTAGAATTATTTGATTATTTCTATCTACAATAAATATTAAATTGTCTAATTTATGATGTGAAGCAAACATAGCCGACTCCCATAATGAGCCTTCATAATGTTCACCATCACTTAAAACAACGTAGGTATTAAATTTTTTCTTGTCACGCTTAGCAGCATAAGCAAATCCACAAGCTATACCTGGAGCTTGAGACAAAGATCCAGACGTGCTGTCCACTCCAGGAATACTTTTATCACCATAAATTCTCAAAATACCTTCTGGAGTTCCATATTTTTTTAATTCTTTTTTTGAAAAATAACCAATATCAGAATAAATTGGATACAAGCCCATTGCAGAGTGTCCTTTACTAATAATCAACCTATCTCTGTTTTCATAATTAGGATTATTTTTTTTGTATTTTAAAATCCCTGTATAAAATAAGGTAATTATAATTTCGCACTGTGAAAAAGCAGACGCTATATGACCCTGATTCACTTTTATCACCATCTCAAAAATTTCTTTTCGAAGCCATTTTGATTTTTTTTTAAGAAAGTTTTTATTTATCACAAATTATTGTATAGATATCAAATTAGATGTTTATTGTATAAATATTAAATTAGATGTTTAATTATTATTAACAGAAACTCAACAAAAATTTGAGAAAATTTATGAAAAGTAGTAATCATAGTATTCTAATATTAACAAGAAATAGACCTCAATGGATAGAATACTCTTTAAATTTTTACTCTATATATAATTATGGTGGCACCATATTAATTGCAGATGACTCAACAGATCAATTGTTTAAAAAAAACAGTGAAATAATAGATCGATTTAAAGAAAAGTTAAATATAAGACATATCAAAGGAGCTGGACGTAATCTTTTAACAAGAGTGAAAAGATATTGTTTAACTAGATACCATGCTGTTCAAGATATAGATACAGAGTATTACAGCCAAACAGGTGATGATGATATTCTTTATACTCCAGAAATATTTAAAGCTTTGAATTTTTTAAATGTTAATAAAGATTATAACTACGTACAAGGATCGACTATACAAGTTGAATTAGATAATGAAATGAATATTGCTAGTTCGTTAGACACTTGGTGGCCTGAGTGTAAGTATGACGATCCCCTGGATCGAGTTACTCATTATGCCCATACCCCTGGGTTACCTTTGCTTGGGGTAAATAGATCAAAAACACTTAAAGACTTAATTCAAGTTGAACAAAAAATAGGATGGCCACCCTTTGCTAGAAAAAATAATGAGGGTCTAGAATTCTTCGATGAAGAACTTTCCTGGTCAATGCAAATATATGCATCTGGTAAAATTGGAAGAATAAAAGATTGTTTGTTATATTTTAGACTTAAAACTCCTGTTACAGAAAATGAAGATAGAATAGAAAACCTTAGTTTTCATAATGATCTAAATAGTAATTATGTTATAGGTCCGATTTCAAGTGTATATAAAAATCATTTATCTGATTGTGTAAAAGAGACTCATGAAGAACTGATGTCTTTTCTTGAATTATATAATACGAAATATTCAAAAGAAATATGTAATTACCAAATTTCTCAATGTTTATGGTCTTTAATAAGAAGATATAATGGAGCGGGTTTATTCAAAACAGATACATATATTGCAAAAGAATTAAATCAAATCCTTAATACAAAGAAAACAGTTACTTATAAAGGGTTTAAATTAAGAAAAGTTCTAACTTTTTTAAAAAATCTAAAATTTTATTTAAACCTCAAAAACATTAGTTCAGACTTTGAAAATACTCATTTAAAACTAAAAAAAATAATATTATAAGATTAATACTTAATACTTTTAAATAATAAAATTAATTTTATAAGAGAATTTATTTGATTATATCCAAAACACCTTATCGAATATCTTTTTTTGGCGGCGGCTCAGATTATCCTTTATGGTATAAAAAAAATGGAGGAGAAGTAATATCAACGACTATAAACAAATATTTATATTTATCAGTAAGAAACCTTCCTATCTTTTTCAAACACAAATATAGAATTGTATATTCAAAAATAGAGACAGCTAATAATCCTAATCAAATAAAATTTCATGTAATAAAAAAGTTAATTAAATATTATAAAATAAATCATGGACTAGAGATTCATTATGATGGTGACCTACCAGCACGTAGTGGCATGGGTTCCAGCTCATGCTTTGTGGTTGGATTGTTAAATACTATAAATAATTATTTAAAAATTAACAAAAATGTAAACCAACTAGCAAATCAAAGCATTTTTTTTGAGCAAAAAATTTTAAGAGAATTAGTTGGCTCACAAGACCAAGTCGCAGCTTCATATGGAGGTTTTAATTTAATTAAATTTAAAAAAAGTGGAAAATTTAATGTTCAAAAATTTGATATAAATAATAACTTTTTTAATAAGCTAAACGAAAATCTAGTACTTATTTTTACTGGCATAAATAGAACATCAAATGAGATTGCATCAACTTATGTTAATAAGTTCAATAATACTAAAAAAAAAGAAATGATAGAACTAATTAGTTTTGTGCAAGAAGCAAAAAAAATAATAAAAAATAAAAGCCTCTCAGAATTTGGAGATTTATTGCATGAGTCATGGCTGTTAAAAAAAAGCATAAGTCAAAAAATTTCTACTTATAAAATAAATGAAATTTATGAAAACGCTTTAAGATGTGGTGCAAGAGGTGGTAAACTTTTAGGTGCTGGGGGTGGTGGTTTTTTATTATTTTATGTTCCGAAAGAAAAAAAAAGAAATTTTTTAAAAAAATTTAATAAACTATTAGTTATTGATTTTAAATTTTCTAATAAAGGATCTACAATAATTTATAATTCTAATGATTAAGGGTGTAAAAATTTACAAAAATACTATATTTAAAGATAAAAGAGGATACCTGTGGACCTCTTGGAAAAAAAATCAAAAATATAAAATTTATTTTAATCATGATAAATTTTCTATTTCTAAAAAAAATGTATTTCGGGGTCTACATTATGATAATAAAACATGGAAGTTAATAAGCTGTGTATATGGAGAAATATTTTTAATAATTGTAAATTGTGATAAAAAATCTAAAGACTACTTAAAAGCTTTTTCTATTAAATTAAATCATAAAAAAAATGTTCAAGTATTAGTACCTCCAAATTTTGCTAATGGACATTTGTGTCTCTCTAAAAACTGTGTTTTTCATTATAAGCTTTCATATAAGGGAAATTATTCAGATGTGAAAAACCAAAAAAATATTAAATGGAATGATAAAAGAATAAGTGTTAAATGGCCAATTAAACAAAAGTTAATTTTGAGTAGTAGAGATAAGTAAAATTTAGAATGGAATGACTTTTTTCAATAAAATAACTACAAAAATTTACAATTATATTAAACCTAATAATTATAAAATTTCAAATATTGACTTTATTATAGATAAAATTTTTTTTCCAAAATTATATTTTTTGAGACTTTCAAGAAAATTTTTAAAAATCAAAAATTTTTCAATTAATAAAATTATTCAAAGTATACAATCTACAGAAAGTGAAGATTATTGTTTTATAAAAAAAAATCAAAATGTTGATGAAACAATTTTTAAAGCTTCTCTATCGTTAAGAAACAATGGTTTAGTAATAATTGAAAACGCGTTTTCAAATAATGAAGTAGATGAGCTAAGAAAAATCGTAGATAATTATATTCCTGAATTAAAAAGAAGAGAGTCTAGTAATTATGAAAATTATAACAATAAGCTAGTACCTCTGATTTATGACAAGTTTCTTCTCTCACCAATAATAACTGAAACTATTGAAAGAAGTATTAATTTAAATAAAAATAATGATGAATTTGTAAGGGTAAGAGAGAATTCTAGAGTTATATGGTTTAATGCAACAAAAAAAAACATTGAAAATAACTGGACATCTGGTTGGCATATTGATTTTCCAACCCAGTTTGCCGTTCATGTAATACTAGAGGATACAAATATAAATTGCACTCGAATGCAAGCTATACCTCGTACTCAAGATTTCTTTTTGTTATCTGGAAGACACTATAATTTAGATGATTTTATTAAAAAAAATAAATTGGAGGATAAAGTAGTAAATTTTTGTGGGAAAAAAGGAACTTTGTACATACATAGTGGAAATATATTGCACAGAAATATGCCTGTTATAAATACTAGCAGGTACTTATGGGGTGCCACATATACTGCTGATAAGGTATTTTATCTAAATGATAGAGAAAAAAGTAAAGAATTTTTTTTAGACTCAGAAAATTTTATTAGCAATATGTCTTTAAATGATAAAAAAAGAATAGAAGGATTGTTATTTACCAAAAAAGAGGAAAATTTTGAAAAAGGATATTTTAAACTTTTTGGAAATAATAATTTTAAAAAAGCAAAAAAAAGCGATTTAACTTATTTATAATTAATAATTTTTAAATTGTTTAATATTTAAACTTTTATATCCCTTAATTAATTCGTCTATGCCATCCTCTAAACTAAATTTAAATTTAAAACCTTTTTTTAAAATTTTTTTATTTGAGACAATATAATTTCTTTGATCCTCATCTTTTTTGTAGTCATCTTCATAAATATTTAATTCGGTTTTCTTTTTAATAAGTTCACAAAGTTCTTTTTTGGATAGATTTGCATTATCCAAACCTAAATTAAAAATATTATTTTTCATATTTTTTGAATTTTTTATACAATATACAAATGCTCTTGATACGTCTCTAATATGAACATAATTTCTTTTAAAGTGGCTTTCAAACAATGCAATATATTTATCGATTACTGCTCTATAAACAAAGTTATTAACCAAAAGATCAATTCTCATTCTTGGGGACATTCCAAACACAGTTGCTAGTCTCAGACTGATTGAATTCTTATGTTTCATTAATTCTTTTTCAACTATCAATTTATGTTCTGAGTAAATAGAAATAGGATTTAATTTTGAATTCTCATCAAAGATTTCTCCTGTTTTTCCTGTTCCATATGCACTATTTGTTGTAGGCATAATGATTAATTGATTTTTACTTACTAATTTAAATAATCTTAAGTTTGAGTCTAAATTTATTGATTTTGCTGAAAATTTTTCTGATTTGCATAATGGTGCTCCCACTAATCCAGCCAAGGGAATTATAACATCAAAATTTTTAATTATTTTTTTTAATAAATTGTATTCTCTTATATCGCTTTTTATTATCTGAAGTTTTTTATTATTACAATAATTTGCTAAAGTATTTGGTTCATAAATGAAATTATCAATCACAGTAACATTATATTTTTCATTTAATAAATAACCTACCAAGACAGAGCCTATATACCCTCCACCACCTGTAACTAAAATATTCATTTTAAAAAAAAATTATTTAACATATAACAGTACTTCTATATCATAATAAATATTTGTAAATTATATGAAACACCCTTTAATGAATAATAATATTACTGAAAAAGACAACAATGCAGTAATTAATTTCCTAAAATCAAATCCAATTTTAACAAACAATAAAAAAGTTTTAGAATTTGAAAAAAAATGGTCAAAATGGTTAGGTGTGAAATATAGTGTATTTGTTAATTCAGGATCTTCTGCAAACTTATTGAGTATATCATATCTTAAAATGACTCGCAAAAAGGGTGAGATAATAGTGCCAGCAGTAACTTGGGTATCAGATATTAACTCAATTTTATATAATGGATTTACACCTGTATTTGTAGATATAAATTTAAATAATTTAAGTGCCAATTATAATAGTATTAAAAAAAGCATTAACAAAAACACAGTAGGAATTTTTCTAACTCATGCTTTGGGTTTTAATGCATTATCGGACAAGCTTCTTAAATTAATAAAAAAGAAAAATTTAATTTTAATAGAAGATGTAGCTGAAGCTCATGGAGCAAAGTATAAAAATAAAAAATTAGGAAATTATGGAAAAATTTCAAATTTTTCATTTTATTATGCCCATCACATGTCAACAGTTGAAGGTGGAATGGTTTGTACAAATGATAAAAAAATTTATGACTCAATTAGGGTAATGAGGAGTCATGGAATGATTAGAGAAAGTAGTGATTTAGGTAAAAAACAAAAATATATTAAAAAGTTTAGTAATTTGAATAAAGATTTTATATTTGCTTATCCAGGATATAATTTTAGGAGTACAGAAATCAACGCCGTTTATGGTATAAATCAATTAAAAAAACTTACCTCAAATAATGTTAAAAGAATAAAAAATTTTAAATATTTTTTAAGTAAAATTGACAAATCAAAATATTATTCAAGATTTGATTTAGTCGGATCCTGTAATTATGCTTTTGTAGTAATAATTGAAAAAAATTTTAGAAACAAAATTTTTAGAAAAAAATTTGAAAACACACTGGAAAAAAATAAAATTGAATTTCGTAGAGGAACAGCTGGTGGTGGAAATCAAACTTTACAGCCTTATTTGTCTTATTTTAATAAAAAATATAAAATTCCAAATAAATTAACTAACGCTCAAATAGTTCATGATTACGGATATTATATTGGAAATTATCCTGATTTAAAAAATACTAAAATTTTAAAAATTTGCCAAATTTTAAATTCAATTTAATTTTAAATAGAATTATATGGTTTTATAAATATACCTTCAGAAAAAAATTTTAAAATGAAAGCTATTGAAGCAGAAAAGAAAAAAAAAATTATACTTAAGACAATATCTGAAATAATTGAAATAAAGCCCATTCAAATTAAATTATCTAATGGTATAGGAGATTTTGAAAAATGGGACTCTCTTGCGCATATTAGAATATTCCTTGCGATTAAAAAAAAACTTAAATATGTTGGGAGTACTAATAATCTTTCAAACGTTAGAACAGTTAACGATTGGATTAAATTTTTTTTAAATGCTAAATGATAAAATTTTTAAAAGGTAAAATAAGTAAAAAAAATATTATAAGTATAAGTAAAAGCTTTAATGATCTTCCTAAAGATGAATATTTAAAATTTGTAAATATAAATTTTAGAAATCGAAGGTTCTCTAAAGTACTTTATGAAAATGATAAATTTATTAATAAAAAAGAGACAGTATTTACTCAATCTAAATCAAGAAATAAATATTTAGGAGGTATAATCAGAAAGTACTACCCTGTTAAAAATTCAATCATACAAAATATAAATTCATTAATAAAAGAAAATTTTTATTTTATCATTAATAATAAAAAAGTTGAACTCGGATATCATCAGATAAGAATAACATGTGGGGGAAACTATGTGGGTCATCCAGTTCCTGAAGGTTGGCACAAAGATGGTTTTGATTATGTTTCGCTTATTAATTTTACATCAAAAAATATTTCTGGCGGTATTTCAAGAATTAGAAATGAAATTCATACAAAAAATGATGTAGATAATTATTCTTGTTTTCTAAATTCAGGTGAATTTTTATTTTTTTGTGATAAAGAATTTTTTCATTTTACAGATCCAATAATAGTTAAAAATAACAAATTTAAAGGTTACAGAGACACATTGGTTGTTACATTTAAAATTTTGTAAATTCAATTATTGTTTAAATACATAAAAAATGTAAAACATGAACTTAATGGAAACAAATATAATTAATTATAAAGAGAGAACAAAATTAAATAGAATAGATCTTGTAAATGATATTCCTTTAGATGGTCCTCTATCCGTTCATATTGAGCCGACTAATATTTGCAACTTTAAGTGCACGTTTTGCCCTGAATCATTTTCTAGTTATGAAGAAAAAGCTGGTGGACTATTCCAACTTTCACTTAAAGATTTTAATTTAATCTCTGAACAACTTTCAACAGTTCCAAAGATAAAACAACTTAATTTTTTTATGATGGGAGAGCCACTAGTAAATAAGAATTTAAGTAAGTTTATTAAAATTGCTAAAGATAAAGATTTAGCTGATTGGTATATGATTTCTTCTAATGCTTCTTTGTTAACTAAAGAAAAATATAAAGATTTATGTGATAGCGGATTACATTATTTTAGGGTATCGATTTTTGGCAGCAACGAAGAGCTTCATAACAATAGAACACAAAGCAAAATTAAGCTATCCAGGGTAAAAGAAAATTTAAAAAATTTTCAATTATTTAAAAAAGAAAATGGATTTAAGCTTCCACATACATTAGTAAAGATGGTTGACACTGGAGCAGCTGTTGAAAACGAGGAATTTATTAAAGATTTTACTGGTTTGGGTGATGAGACTCTTTTGGAGCCATTGACTAACTGGAATGATGCAGAAGAAGGAGATTTATCTACAAATGTATCGGGCTCGTCTAATATAAAAACAAAAAAAGACCTAATGTCATCCGATCATTATAAGCGAAAAAAAAAAACATGTCCGTATCCGTTTTATAGCTTAGTTATCCACTCTGATCTAAAAGTTTCAATATGTTGTGTAGATTGGGAAAAAAAAACACTAATTGGAGATTTAAGAAAAGAAAGCTTGATAGATATTTGGAATGGCGAAAAATTAAGAGAAATTCAATTAAAACATATTCAAGGTAAAAAAAGAGATATAGAGGGATGTAAAAATTGTACTTATCATCACACTGCAAAAGATAATATCGATAATCTTGATGAAAATGAATTTAAAAAAAGAATAAAAAAAAATATTTAATTATTTAATTTTCTTACAAATAATATTCCATGAAGAGAATGTACTTTTTATTGGTTTGTGTATAACATGGATTTCTTCTTTTAATTCCAATATTTCAAAATCTTTAAATAATTTTTTTATTTCAAATTTAGAAAAAAAATTTGTCAACAATCCTTTATTTTCTGGTGTGACAGCTTTAAAAGCTAGCTTATCTTTTTTTGAGGTGTCAAAACTTGCTTTTTTATTTGACATTACAGAAAATAATAAACCATTATCAGTTAAAGAGTGATTTATTTTCTTTAAAGTTTTTTTTATATCACTAACTTTATTATGTGTTAAAGAAGTTTTATCTAAAATTAGATCATAATATCTTTTTTTATATTTAAATTTATTAAAATCAATTTTTTTTAAAAAAATATTTTTTCTTCTTTTAATTTTCTCTTTTGAAATTTTTATTGCAGTTTCTGAAGCCTCTATACCAAAAACATTTTCAAATCCAAATTTTGATAAGAATATGAGATGGTTTGCAGTACCAGAACCAAGTTCGAGGGCATTTTTTTTTTTATCTACAAATTTATTAACAGACGACACCACCCAGTCATATGGATAGCTGTTTATATGCTTGTTATTTCTATAAATAATTTCTTCCCAGTTTTTATCAAACACTTTACTCAAAGTCCTTTCTTTGTATTCTATATTTTTTTCCTAAATAATTCTTTAATATTAAGTGTGTTTTTTTATCAAGAAAATAAAAGTTATTTTTTTTTATTTTATTTAGACAAAATTCCTTTAAATCTTTTGCTAGAAATGAATAATACTTTAAATTATATTCGTCTTTATATTTTTTTAAAATACCTTCTTTAAATAAATCTTTTTTTATTTTGTTTAGATCATATTTAAAATAAATATTTAAAGGCCTACAATAAAATTTTATTTTTACTTTTTTTTTAATATTTTTTTTAATAAGAGAGCCATCAAATTCTTTTAAAAATCTATATCTAGGTCCATTATTTATACAATTCTCAACATACATTAAATAACTTGGAGCAAAGTTAGCTCCATATATTAATATTTTTCCTGAATATTTTGTAAGATTATCGAATGTAGAATTTTTACCAAATGGATTTAATGAAGTTAATTTATTTTCAAGTTCTATATTTGAGCAGTCAGAGAACACTGGTATATTTGTCCTATAATCTTTAAATTTTTTTCTGAAATGTTCTGAAAAAAAACCAACTTCACTTTTAGATTTATAATAATTAAAAATTTTAGTTTTGGTAAAATTATAATTATAAGTTGGTACTATAATTTTGTTATTAGTAATTATTTTGATTTGATTAAACATTAACTGAAGACCTTCTTGGGGGTCAATTTTTTTAAACTTTAATATATGAGTATAGAATTTAAAAAAATCCGTATGAGCGTATGAAAAATTTTGCACTATATTTTATATATTAGTTGTTTTCTGTCTATTTTGCCATTTTCTAACTTTGGAAAATTTTTTAATGAAATAAATTTATTAGGCATTTCCCATCCCTCAAGATAAGGAGTTAGTATTTTCTTAATTTTATCTGATGGTTTGTCAAAATTTTCAATAAAAGCATAAATTTGTTTTTTAAGAATTTCTACTACAACTGTTTTATTCGTAATTTTAGAAATTATATTTGCAATTTCCTGTAAGTTTATTCTGTAACCCTTATATTTAATATAATCTTTATTTCTTCCTAGAAAAAATAAATATCCTTTTTTATTTTCCTCAACAATATCACCTGTCATGTAATATTTTTTATTATTTATAGTATATATATTTTTTTTACTACCATCTAAATATCCATTCATCAATTGATTACCATGAAGTAGCAATTCACCAATTTTTTTCTTTTTACCCTTTAGAATTTTGTAGCTTATTCCAGGTAATATTTTTCCAATCGAAAAATTATTATCTTTTCCTATCACAGATCTATTGATAATATTTTTATGATTAATTTCACAACACGTAACATTTATAGTAAATTCTGTAGGTCCATAGAAATTATGAATAATTGAATTTGGAGCGATTTTTTTCATTTGTTTATAATGTTGTATATTTAAGATTTCTCCACCGGAATTAATATACTTTATAAAAGAATATTTTTTTTTTTCAGCAGTCGCATAGTAAAGAATTGCTTTCCATGTGCTTGGTACAGCATAAACAGATTCAATTTTTCTTTTTTCTAAAATTTCAAAAAATGAAAATATATTTTGTGTATCTTTTGTTATACATAATTCCGAGTCAAAAAGTAAAGCAAAGGCAATATCAGCATTTACAATATCAAATGATATTTCTCCATTAATTAGTAGAGACTTAGGCTTAAAATTATCCGAAAACTTTTTTTTAATTGAATTAATATATGCTTCAAAATTTTTATTTGAAATTTTTACTCCTTTTTTTTCCCCTGTGCTACCAGAGGTAAAAATTATATAAGATAAGTTAGTAAATTTTTTTTTATTTTCTAAATTTACTTTTTCAAAGTATACTTTATTTTTTTTTTCAACAGCTACAATTGAAACAAGCGATTTCTTAATTTGGTAATCAAAATTTTTTTTTGAAATATGTTTAGAGAGAGGGACGTAATATCCGTTATTAAGCCAGCTAGCGAATAATATTGCAAAATAATCAATATTTCTGCTAAGTTTAATTGCTATACCTTTATTTTTTTTATTTGATTTCCATTCTTTCTCTAATTTTTTTTTATAGAAAAGTACCTTATTTAAAAATTCAGATCTATAATATGACCTATTATAATCGGTGAAAATGATCTTTTCTGATCCTTTAAGATATTTGTTTAATAATTTTTTAAGCATTGAATTGTGGAATTTTAATTTACATAATAATACTTATATAGATATATTATTGATATATTTATATAGAGTGCATAATCAATAAAAAATATAAAATAATGAAATTTAAAAAAAAAAATACTTCATTTTCTAATAATTACCCAATGTATAATTGGTGTATTGATCTATTTCCAATTTGTAGATCGATAACGGGAAATGGTATAAAAAAAACACTTTTATATTTTGAAAAAATTAACCCAATATTAAAAAGATTAAAATTTAAAAGTGGAAGTAAGGTTTTTGATTGGATTGTTCCAAATGAGTGGAATATTGATAATGCTTATATTAAAGATAAATTTGGTAAAAAACATGCGGAATTTAAAAAAAATAATTTACATGTAGTGAATTTCTCAGAACCTGTTTCTAAGAAAATTGATAAAAAAAAACTTTTAGAAAAAATTTATACAATTAAAGAAAACAAAAAAGCTATACCGTATGTCACTAGTTATTATAAGAAACAATGGGGTTTTTGTATGTCAGAAAACCAGAAGAAAAAATTACCTAATGGAAATTTTCATGTTGTAATTAAAAGCAAATTTAAAAAGGGTTTTTTAGATTTAGATCATGCGATAATAAGAGGAAAAAGTAAAAAAGAAATTTTTTTTAGTAGTTACGTATGTCACCCATCTATGGCTAATAATGAATTGTCTGGACCTGTGGTATTAAATGCATTGTTAAAATATATTAAAGATAATTACAAAAAAACAAGTTTTACCTACAGATTTGTTCTAATTCCAGAGACAATAGGTTCAATTTCATATTTGTCTAAATTTAAAAATATAATGAAAAGAAATATTTTGATGGGATTTAATTTATCTTGCTTAGGAGATGCCAAAGGTTATTCGATAATTAAGGGACCAAATGAAAATTGTTTGTCTTTCCAAGCTTTGCATTCATTATTAAAAAACAAAAAAAATTTGAAAATTTTTGATTTTTTAGAAAGAGGAAGTGATGAAAGGCAATACTGTGCTCCAGGAATAGATTTGCCTATCACAGGGTTTTGTAGATCAAAATACAATAATTATCCAGAATATCACACACATTTAGATGATCTTAATGTGATTAGTCAAAAAAATTTAGAAGACTCGCTTAAAATATTAATTAATTTAGTTAATTGTTGTGAACTTTCCTTGTTTCCAGAAGCTAAAATTTTATGTGAACCCATGTTGTCAAAAAGAAAACTTTATCCATCAATATCTAAATTTGATACAAATAATCCTTTACCTAAAATGTTGAACTTACGTAAAAATTTACTTGCATATTCAAACGGTAAAAGAAACATTTTTGAAATTTCTAAAATTCTAAATGTTAATATTTTAGATATTTTTGAAGAATACAAAATCTTAAAAAAAAATAAGTTAATAATTTAATATTTGGATTATTTTTTTAAAAAATAGAATTTATTTTCATTTACTTTAAATATTTTTTTTATAGCTCTATATTGAAGAGACTCTTTATTTGAGACAGTTTTGTATCCTAGATACTTGGTAATTTTAAATACCCATTTATTATTTTTTTTAACAACAGCAAGCCACTCATAATTAATTTTATTTTTTTGATTATATTTAAACTGCCATTTTAGAATATATAAAATATAAAATATATTAACTTTTTTTATATTTGAATGCCAGCCACCAATCAAAAAATTACTTTTTCTAAATTTAATTATTTCTTGCCAAAAAAAAATAAATTTGTTTTTTTTAGGTGATATAAAATAATTTGATCTATTGTTATTCAGCCACCATATATAATGTTTATTTGATGAAATTTTTTTATTATTTATCATTTTTAATCTATTAAAATTTAAATTTCTACTTTCTAGGAATATATTAATAAGTTTGTCACTTACTTTTTTAATTTTTAAATTATTCATAGATTTATTTTTTTAATAATTAGATCAAGTCCATTTTTTTTTAAAAATATTCTTTTAGTATAATTTAATTTAACTATTCTTTTATAATTTTTTACAAATTCTCTAACTAAGTTTGAACTTTCTAAAGTATTAAGATCTTCTCTTTTCAACAAAAAATAATGCCCATATTTCTCCAAATCACTTATTTTGTTCTCCTGGTTTTTTGACATTGAAAAAAAAATAGATGGTATATTTAAATAAGACATTTCATATAACGCATTTCCACATGATCCAATATAAAAGTCCATTTTACTTATCACATCTTCAATAAATAATTTTTTATAAATTATTTTAAAGTCATTATTTTTTTTCGATAAATTCAATAAATATTTGTAATTTTTTCCGAAAATTCCAATACATAAAAATATTTTAAATTTATCAGTTTTTTTTCTCTTAACTAAATTTTGTAAAAGTATTTTTGCTTGATTAAAATCAAAATAATTACCAAAATTTATTAATATATTTTTTCTTGAATTAATTTTCTTTTTTTTTATTAAATTTTTACCGATAAGAGAATATTTATTGCCAATAAGTAATTTTGCATTTTTATTACAATTTCTTTTTGCTTTTAAAAAAAGAGTTTTTTTTGTATCACACTTATAATTTATATAATAATCGCAATAGTATTTTTTATCTAGCAAATCATCAATAACTATAAGTTTTGATACTTTATTTTTAATAGCAACGTGCCAAATTTTACCAATTCTATAATCATCAACTATTACCACATCTAATTTAGTTTTACTAAATGCAGATAAAAATTTTTTACTATCTCTTTTTTCATTAATAAATTTACTTTTTGAATAAATATTAATTATTTTAAAATTATAAAGATATTTTCTAACTTCTGACTTTTCATTTAACTTGTCAAAAATAAAATATATTTGATATTTTTTTTTAAGCTTATTTGCTATTCTTAAACATCTAATTAAGTGGCCTAATCCAAAATTTTCTTTTAGGTTAATCCTAAAAGCCATTTTTTTTTTCATTTTTTTAAATATTTTTTTTCTAACCTTGTGCCAGGTTCAAGGTTATATTTAGATTTTTTATTTAAAAAAATTTCTAAATATTTTGGATGTAAACCATAACTAGGTCTTATAGATTTGATATTATTATTATTAAAGTATTCGTTCTTCTTAATTTTTTGAACAACATAAAGAGATCTTCTGCCATTTAAATTTTTTTTCGATGACTTTGTAATTTTATAATCTATATTTCCGTTTGCAATTTCATTATCTCTTATTTTTTTAATCATTATTTCAAAATCTTCTAAATTTAATGAAAAAAAACTATCAACAGTTTTTGATGATTTAAGGTAGACATGTTTTTCCAACATAACCGCACCACTTGAAGCCGCATGAATAGATATGTCATATCCTAGAGTGTGATCAGAAAAACCCACCAAACATCCAAATTTTTTATTTATATCTTTAATAGTTTTAAGGTTCAATTCTTGTAAAGGTGTTGGATAAGCCGATGTACACTTTAATACAATTAAATTTTTATTTTTTTCTTTTTTTACAGTTCTTACAGCTAAATCTAAATCATTTAAATTTGCCAGACCGTTCGAAATAATAATTGTCTTTTTAGTTTTTGCTATCTTCTTAATTAATGGAATATCTGTAATTTCAGGAGATGCAATTTTGTATGCAGGGCATTTCAATTTTTCTAAAATTTCAAAGCTTTTAAAATCAAATACAGAGGCAAAAATTATAATTTTTTCTTTTTTACAAAATTTAAATAATTTTTCGTACCAATTGAAAGGAGTTTCTGCTTTTTTATAAAGATTATAAAGATTATTATATTTTGACCACGCGTTATTTTTAGGTATCTTAAAATCTTTTTTATCACTCTTAATTGTGATGGTGTCTGCCTCATATGCTTGTATTTTAATAGCATCCACACCAATGCTTTTTAGTTTTTTTATTAATTTTTTTAAAATTGATAGCTTCCCACTATGATTTGCAGAAATTTCGGCAACTATAAAACATCTATCATTATAAATTTTTTTATTAGAAATTTTGATTATTTTATTAAATTTCATATTTAAATATCATTCATTTATTAAAAATTATCATTGCTTTAATAACGTTAGATTATAAGTTTAGTTGATAATATCAAAATGCTTAAAAATAAAACAAATAATTTAAAAAAATTACATTTAAAAGAATTAAAATACTCAGATATTACAAAAGAATATATTAAATGGCTTAATGATTTTGAAACAGTCAAATTTACAGAACAAAGATATAAAAAACACACAAAAAGAGATGTTGTAAATTATGTAAAAAATCAAAAAAAATCAAAAAATAATTTTTTATATGGAATTTTTTTATATGATGAAAAAAATAAAAAGAGACATGTAGGAAATATTAAATTGGGATCTATAGATTTCAATCATAAAAATGCATACATTTCTTATTTGATTGGAAATAAGAGTTTTTTAAATTTTGGTATTGCAACGTGGGCAATTTCAAAAGTAATTATAATAGCTAAAAAAAAATTTAAATTAAAAAAACTTTTTGCAGGAACTTATTCTATTAATTATGCATCTAGAAAAGTTTTAAAAAAAAATAATTTTAAATGCGAAGGAACACTAAAGTTAAGTATAGAATTTCAAAAAAAAAGATATGACAGTATGATTTATGGGTTAACTTTAAAATAACAAAAAATTATAATGTTTAGATACAAACCTCTAATAACAATAATAATACCATTTTATAATAATAAAGATTTATTAAAAAAATATTTTATTAAAAATAAAAAATTAGTTATTTTTAATCAAGGTTTGGTTGAAATAATATATATTGACGACGGTTCTTCTGACAAAGGCAATAATTTTCTAATAAATAATTTAAAAAAATTGGATAATATAAAGTTATTTAAACTAAAAAATAATAGTGGGCCTGGAATAGCAAGGAATTTAGGTTTAAGAAAAGCAAAAGGAAAAAATATAATTTTTTTGGATGTAGATGATGAGTTAATTGAAAATGGATTTATAAAATTGCTAAATAAAATAAAAAAAAACTTAAAAAATGATTTAATATTTTTAAATTATATAAAAAAAAGTTCAAAACAAATTAATTTATCAAGTAAAAATTTTAATAAAAATATGTTAATAAAAAATTTTTTAAGAACTGAATTGGATATGGGCCCAAATTTTTATTTGTTTAATAAAAAGTTTTTAATTGACCAAAAAATTTTTTTTAAAAAGGGATTTTTTGAAGATATTTTATTTATGTTAAAAGTTTTTACAAAAATTAAAAAATTTCAAAGATTTAAAAGCAAAGTTTATAAAAAAAATTTAGTTAGTAATTCAATCACTAATTCTTTTTCGTTTAAACATGTAAATGATTTTAACAAAACATGCTTGGATAAAATAAATTACTTTAATAAGCATATCTCAAAAAAAATAAGAAAAGTAAGTTATGATGATTTGCAGTATGGATTAAGAGGTGATTATATTTTTTCTAGAAGATTGCTTAATAATTATAAACCAAGTAAAAAAAATATTGCAAATATTAAAGGTTTTTTTAAAAAAATACTTACTAAAAATTTTATAGCATTGACACGATATGATAATATTGTTTTAGAAGAATTATTTAAAAAGTAACATAAATATTAATGAAATTTAAAACTTGTAAAGACTTAGAAAAATCATTGTACATTGCGCCCAATGAAATTAGATCTTGTTGCCAAAGATTTTTTAACAAAGGAAAGATTAGGGGTGATGCAAAACTTCTTGATATAAAAGAGGGAAAAACACCTTCTGCTACTGATATAAAAATTGCTAGAAAAAATTTATTTAATAAAATTCAAAAAAATGAGTCAGAAAGTTGTTTGGGATGTCCTTTTTTATATGAGACGGAAAAAACTTCATTTACAAGTGAAGTAGATCATCTTTCCATTGAACATCACTCTGTATGCAATCTTAGATGTAGCTATTGTAGTGAAACTTATTACGGTGGAAAGAGATCAAAATATAATATAGTTGAATTTATTAAATATCTAAGTGAGTCAAAATCTTTCAAAAATTGCAAACAGGTAGTCTGGGGTGGGGGCGAACCAACTTTGGATAAATCTTTTGAACTTATTGTTAATGAAATTGATAAATATGCCAATCCAAACATTTACCACAGAGTTTTTACAAATTCTGTAAGATTTCATAAAAGTGTTAAGGAGTTTTTAGATAAAGGTTTAATAAAAATTGTCACAAGTATTGATGCAGGCACTAAAGAGAAATTTAAACAAATAAGAGGGAGAGATAAATTTATTGAGGTATTTGAAAATTTAGAAGAGTATTCATCAGTTAATCCAAATAGTATAACTATAAAATATATATTTACTGACAATAATTTAGATGAGGATGAATTAAGAAATTTTGTTTTAAATTGCACCAAATACAATCTTAAAAATTGTAATTTTCAAATTAGCATAAATTATAAAAATGAAGAATTAGAATTAAATTATTTAAAGTCAATTACCTATTTGATGGGATGTTTTAAACTAAATAATATTAATAAATTTTTTTGTGACGACCATGTTGCAGCAAGGTTTAAAAAGTTAAATGAAAAGAATAAAAAAATACTAATTAAATATTTAAAAGAAAAAGATTTTTTAAATGTAATTTTAAGTCACGATATTAATAAAAATCTAAATATTTATGGCGCAGGTGATATAGCAGAAAATATTTTAAAAAAATCATCTTTAAATGACTCAAATTCTAATGTTCGTCTCTATGATGCTGATCCTAAAAAAATTGGAAAATTTATCAATGGAATTGAGGTAAAAAAACCAGATGAAATTTTAAATAATAATGACAATATTTATATTTCAGTTGCACAAAGTTATGATGAAATTCATTCATATTTAATGAAATTAAAGGTAGATAAAAAAAGGATAATTTCAGGTTTGCTTTTATAAATGGTTAAAAGATTAGCAATTATCCCAGCTAGATCTGGTTCAAAAAGAGTAAAAAATAAAAATATCAGACCAATAAAGGGAAAGAAACTTATAATTAATACTCTTGAACAAATTAAAAAAAGTAAATTTTTTTCAAAAATTCATGTTTCAACTAATTGTAAAAAAACAAAAAAAATTGTTGAGGATTTTAATATTAAAATTGATTTTCTTAGACCTAAAAAGCTATCAAAAGATAATGTCGCTATAAAGAATGTGATAGATTTTATCTTAAAAAGATATGAGAATTTAGGAATAGAATTTGACGAAGTATGGTTATTTTATACTTCAAATCCATTTTTAACCACTAAACATATAAAACAAGGTTACAAAATTTACCTTAAAGATAATAAAGAAAATTCAGTAATGTCAGTGTCCAAATACAATTATCCAATTGAATGGGCGTTAACACGTGATAAAGAAAATTTTTTAAAATTCTATTCTAAAAAAAAAATAAAAAAAGATATTTTCTGTGAAGCAGGCATGTTTGTGATTTATCAAAAAGACTATTTATTGAACAAAAATAAGTTGAAATATAAGCCATATGTAATTCCATTGTGGGATACAGTTGATATTGATACAGAGGAAGATTTTATTTTGGCTTCTAAACTAAAATAAGTTATGAAACTTTTTGAAAACTTTTTCATTAATTTAAAAAAAACACCAAATAAGATTTTTATTAAAAGTGAAAAAATTTCATATACATATAATGATATTTATAACTTATTTATTAAATTTGAAAAAATAAGTATTTCAGGAAAATATATTACTATCATTTCTAATAATTCAATTTACTTTTTTATCTTATATTTAATAAGCTCAAAATATAATAAAATTTTTGTTCCACTTGATAATCACTTAAGTATTAATTCGTTGAGCCAGCATATTAAAAAGTTTAATTTAAACAACATATTTTGTTTTGAAAAAACATTAAAAAAACTTAAAAAAAAAGGAATTAAAAAAAATTTAATAAATCTAGAAAAATTTCAAGAAGAAAAAAAAATTAAACCTGACAAAAATAATATTTTTCTTTTAACCTTTTCATCTGGCTCGACTAGTTATCCTAAACCAATTGCAATTTCAGAAAAAACAAAGATTGATAGAGCAAAATCTAATATTGAGGTTTTTGATTTGAAATCAAAAGATAAAATAATTATTTCAACACCGTTACATCATACACTAGCAATAAGATTAATGACTATTGGAATAATTTTAGGATCAGAAATTTCATTCTTAGAAAACTATAAATTAAATAAATTTTTAAGTATGATAAAAAAACATAAATCTAAATTTACATATTTTGTATCAAATCAGCTTGAAGAAATTTCAAAGAATATAAAAAATATAAAGTTTTTAAATAGTTTAAAATGTTTAGTTTCTTCCTCATCAAAATTGCCATTAGATACAAAAATAAAATTAAAAAAATTATATAAAAAAAATATATATGAAATTTATGGTTTATCCGAAGCTGCCATTGTAAGCAATCTAAGCTTGAAAAAAGATAGAAAATTTATCGACTCCGTTGGAAAAAGTATCCCTGGAGTGAAAATTAGAATTAAAAATCCTAGAGGTGAAAAAAATATAGGTGAAATACTTATTAAGTCAAAATTTTTATGTTTAGGTTATATAAAGAAAAATAAGCTCGAAAAATTAAATAATAAAAATTATTTTCCCACTGGAGATTTGGGTTTTCTAAAAAATAAATTTTTATATTTTTCAGGAAGAAAAAAAAATATGGTTAAAATTAATGGAGTATCAATTTATTTAGAAGATATAGAAAATACCTTGATGAAAAACAGAGTATTGAAAGACTGTGTTGCAAGATCTATTCATTTCAAAGATAAAATTAATCCAAGAATCTGTTTAATATATCAAGGCAAAAAGCCTATTTCATATGTAAGAAATTTTTGTTTTAAAAATTTGTCAATGATGCAAATACCATCCTATTATTTAAAAGTTAAATCAATTCCAAGAAATAAAATGGGTAAATTAAATATGAAAACAGTTGGTACAATGATTCAAAAAAAAATTAATTAGCAAACTTTTTTATGCGTAAAGATATAGACACTATAACCAATTACATTAAAAAACTAATATTTAAAAAAAAAATACCAAAAAACTATTTAAGTCTTAATTTATCTAAATTTGATAAATTTGATTCATTAGCAATTTTTAAAATGATTTTAAAAATTGAAACAAAATATAAAATTAAAATTAGTGATAATGATTTATTTTCCAACAAATTTAGAAATATTAAAAATATATCTACTTTTTTATATAAAAAAATAAATAAAAAATAATTATGTACAGAATTAAAACAATTTTTAAAAATTTTTTTTTAAACTTTATTTTTGGTTTTAATTATGAAAAAAAAATAGAAAAAGCACATAAAATTCTTATTAAAAATAATCAATTAAAAACTATACAAAAAATATTTTTCGAAATTGAAAAAAGTGAAATAAAAATTGATAAAAGTTCATATAGTTTATTTAAGAAATATTTTAATGAAAATCAAAATTATCATTTAACAGTTGGTCAAATTAACTTTTCTGGTTTATTTCATTTTTCATCTTTTTCATCTTTAATACAGATTTGTTTAGCATTTAATAAGAATTTTTATTATCCACTTCCAAAAGAATGGCTATTAATTCTTAAAAAAAATAATATTAAAGTAAATTTTTTAATTTCAAAAAATTTATACTTTTTGTCTGCAATATTTTTTTTTTTAAAAGACTCTTTAAAAATATTTTCTAAATTATTTGTTAAAAATATTAAAATCCATAATATAAATAACTTGGTATATTTAGATGGATTACCAAAAAATTTAGATAGTAAATTTAAAAAGGATGATCCAAAATATAATTTCTTCTCTTGGTGCAAGAACTATTTAAAAATAAAAAAATACACAACATTTATCCACAATAATAAAAATATTTCTAATGAAAAATCGAGGGATTTTGAAACCATTTATGTGGATTGTTTTTATTTAATTAATTTTACTTTATTTAATAGACTTTATTATTTTTATTTATTTTTACAAATAATTTCAATTTTTATCTATTATTTATTTAAAGGAAATATCAAACATTTTTTTTTATTAGAAAATTTTTTTACAACTGTTTGGTTGAATAAATCAAAATCTAAAATACCAAATTATGCTTTTTACAACAATGCTAACTATCTAATGAGACCATGGTGGACACTTTCTTTAGAAAAAAATAATGAAAAAAAATGTTTCATGTATTATTACTCATCAAATCATTTCCCTTTTGATACATATCAAAAAACTTTATTAGGTGCTAGATTAATGACTTGGACAAATTATATACTCTTTACATTTGAACAATCAGACTATTTAAAAAAAATAAATAAATATTGTGGGCATTTCGATATTGTTGGATATTTTCCTTTTGAGGGCAAAAATATTACAATTCATAAAACAAAAAAAACTGTTTCCCTATTTCCAGTCACACCCTTTAATAATAATGTTGTTTTTAGAGATGGAACTAGTGATTATGAATATTACAATCTATATAACAGTATAAATTTTTTCAAACATATACTCGAGTGTGTTGAAAATTGTGACTTAGATATATTGATAAAGAAAAAAAGAAAATTAAGTAAAGGAAATGAAAAATTTATTCATAAAGATTTTATAGATTTCACTGATAAATTAATTTTTGATAAAAGAATTAAAATAGTTGACGAAGATATCTCTGCTTTATCAATTATTGAAAAAAGCGATATAGTTATATCTCCCCCATATTCTACACCTAGTTTAATTGCAAATCATTTTAAAGTTCCATCTATATTTTATGATTCCTCAAATCAGTTAATTCAAATAGAACCATGTATTTTAAAAGTTAAGTTGATTAATAGTAAAAAAGATCTTTTTAATTGGATGATAGAAAACTTGCAAAAAAATTAAAAATAGATTTAAAGACATGAAATATAAAGTATTATATTAATATCAATAGTGAAACTTGCAAAAGAAAAACTCTGGAAAAAAGCTAAACAAGTTATTCTTGGAGGTAATCTATTGCTTTCAAAAAGACCCGAAATGTTTCTCCCTGAGTATTGGCCAACCTATTTCAAAAAAGCAAGAGGCATACATGTTTGGGATTTAAAAAATAGAAAATATATAGATATGATTTTTGCAGTTGGGCAAAGTACTCTTGGTTATGCAAACAAATATATAGATAAAGAAGTACAAAAAAATTTGATTAAGGGAAATATGACTACTTTAAATTGCGCTGAAGAAGTTCATTTGGCTCAAAAGCTAATAAAAATCCACCCTTGGGCCGATATGGCAAAATTTACAAGATCTGGAGGTGAGGCTAATGCCCTAGCCATAAGAATAGCAAGAGCAGCTTCAGGAAAAGATTATATTGCAGTTTGTGGTTACCATGGATGGCATGATTGGTATCTTTCTATAAATTTATCTTCAAAAAATAATTTAAATGATCATCTCTTACCAGGTTTAGAGCCTTTGGGTGTTCCCAAATCATTAAAAAATAAAGTTTTTCCATTTAAAAAAAATGACATTAATGATTTAAAAAAAATAAGTAAAAAAATTGATTTAGGGGTTGTAAAAGTAGAGATTGCTAGGAATGAATTACCCGATCAAGCTTTTTTGAAAAAATTAAGAAAATTTTGTGATGAAAAAAAAATTGTATTAATTTTTGACGAATGCACCAGTGGTTTTAGAAGAAACTTAGGTGGTATACATATGACTACTGGCATATACCCAGATATTGCAATGTTTGGAAAAGCATTAGGAAATGGCTATGCAATAAATGCAATAATTGGAAAAAAACGAATAATGAAAGCTGCAGAGCAATCGTTTATAAGTAGTACATTTTGGACTGAAAGAATTGGTTTTGTAGCAGCAAATAAAACATTGGATTATATGAAAGAGAAGAAAAGTTATAAAAATTTAATTATGAATGGAAAATATTTGAATTCAAAATGGCTAGAGTTATCAAAAAAACATAAAATAAAAATAAAAATTAAAGGAATTGAAAGTATAACTTCCTTTACCTTCGATAATAATAATTTATTGTACAAAACTTTTGTGAGTCAAGAAATGTTGAAATATGGTTATTTAGCGTCAAACTTAGTCTATTTGAGCATTTTGCATAAAAAAAAAATAATTGATAAATATATTTTTTATTTAGATAAAGTATTTAAAAAAATAAAATTACACCAAAAATCGAAAAAGAAATATGCAATATTAAAAGGGGCAATTTCTCATTCAACTTTTAAAAGGTTAACGGATTGAGTTTGGTATAATATTTATTAATGTAAATATCATAGATCAACTGTTTTTTTTAAAATATTTTTTTTTATTAATATTAATTATTTTAACACAAGTATAAGTTTTAATTTGAACTACTTATTAATTAATAAGTTATATTTTCATTATTGTAAAAAAATTTTATTTTACTTTTATTAGCACATTTTTTATCACTGAGTTTATCACCGATCATTATTGATTTTTTAATATCTATATTCCAACTTTTTTTTAAATCTTCAATCATAAGATTTCCTGGTTTCCTAAAACCAGAATTTTTTTTATATTTTTTGACAATTGCATTTTTATGATAAGGACAATATTTAAAATCATGAATTAATATATTTTTTTGAAACAAATTTTTTTTTAAATTTAAATGAAGCAAAATTAATTTTTTTTCTGAAAAAAAACCATGTGCAATTCCAGCTTGATTGGTGACAATAAATAAAAAGTAATTTTTCCTAGTTAAATTTTTTAATAATTTTAAGATTTTTGGTTTAAATTTAAAGTCTTTGATTTTGTAGGTATAACCTTTATCATAGTTTATAACACCATCTCTATCTAAAAATACTGCTGGTTTTTTTGTTATTTTTGGAATCAATTTTTTACTTCTTTTTAAATTATCCTCTGTGCCAATATCTATAAAAAAATCATTTTTAGTTATACCGTGTATTTTTTTAAATAAAATTTCTTTTTCAATTATATCTTTTTCTAAAGAAATATTTATTTTATTTAATTTTTTAATTTTTTTAATTATTGATTTTTTTAAAAAGTAGACTCCACCATTAAAATATTTTGATTTTTTATCATGATAAATTATTTTATTTTTGTATATGTTTAATTTATTAAGTTTTTTGTTTTCTTTATAATTTTTATCTTTGGATAGTATAATAAAATTTTTTGTTCTTATTTTTTTTTTAAAAAAAAATGAAAAATCAATGTCAAAATAAGTATCTCCATTTATGAGTATAAAATTATTTGTAAGTTTTTTTTCAATAATTTTAAGACAGCCTCCAGTTCCAAGAGGTTTTTTTTCAACATGACATGATATTGGAACAAGATTTTGTTTTTTTTTATTAAATTTTTTTAAAATTTTTTCGCCTTTATATCCGGCCATAATATGAATATGATTAATAGGATATGATGAAATTTTTTTTATTATATAATCTAAAAACGGCCTTCCTTTAAAACTAATCATTGGTTTAGAGGTGTTTTTTAAATGTCTTTTAATTCTACTACCTTTTCCACCAGCTAAAATTACCACATCAATTTTTGGAAAATTTAAAATGTGTTTCACAGTTTACTTTTTTTTTAAAAAATAATTTTCTAGAATTCCACAATATATTTGTCCTAGAAATAATTCGCATAATTGAATTATTGAAGTGATATTTGATGGAATTAAAATATTATGATCAGTATAATTTTTAATTAATCCTCCATTATTTCCACTAAAGCAGAATGTTTTTAATTTAAGTTTTTTCGCAGTTTTTGCCGCTTTTATTAAGTTTTTACTATTTCCTGAAGTTGTTAATGCGATTGCTATGTCGCCTTTATTTCCTAAACTTTCAATTTGTCTTGAGAAAATTTCAACAAAGTTATAATCATTTCCAGTTGCTGTAATTGAGGAAATATCATTAGCCAATGCAATTGCAGGAAGAGCTTTCCTTTTCTTTTTGTATTTAACTACAAGTTCAGTTGCTAAGTGTTGTGAGTCGGCTGCACTGCCCCCATTTCCGTAGAAAAAGATTTTTTTTCCATTTTTAATAGCTTTAATAGACTCTTTACATAGTAAATCGAAATTTTTTATTTTATCAATTTGTAATTTATTTAAGACACCAAGAAGATCTTTTTTTTCTTTGTTAAATAAGTGATTTGACATATTTTTCATATTTTAGTTTTTAATATTATACCTGTATATTACATTTGTCCGTTATATAAACGTTTTAAAATCAATATTTAACATTGATTTTTAAGATAGTAATTTTTTAAATTATTATATTGTAGTGAATAATTTGAAATAATCATATTGTTAAAAAAAAATAATAACTATAATATATCTAATAAACCTCTTGAGTAAAACTTGTAAATAAAAATTTATTAAAGATGAAACCTTCTATGAAATATTTACCCTATGGAAAACATTTTTTAGATCAAAAAGATATTAATTCAGTTATTAAAGTTTTAAAAAGTCCATCTTTAACACAAGGACCAAAAATTTATCAAACTGAAAAATATATCGCAAATTATGTAGGCTCTAAATATGCAGTTTTAGTATCTAGCTGTACGGCTGGTTTACATATTTCATATAAAGCATTAAATTTAAATTCTAAATCAAAAACTATACTATCCCCGATTACTTTTGTTTCTACAGCAAATGCAAGTTTATATAGTGGATCAAGTGTAATTTTTTCAGATATAAATAAAGATACAGTAAATTTATCTCCTGAAATTTTAAAAAAAGAAATAAATAAAAATTCTAGTATACGATGTATTATGCCAGTTCATTTTGGAGGAGTACCCTGCGATATGAAGGAGATTTATTCTATAGCAAAAAAAAATAAAATTAAAATTATTGAGGATGCTGCCCATGCAATAGGTGCAAAATATCAAACAGGTGAAAGGGTAGGATCATGTATATATTCAGATTTAACTGTTTTTTCTTTTCATCCTGTTAAAATAGTTGCTGGCGGAGAAGGTGGTATCATAACAACTAATTCTAAAAAATTATACTTAAAATTATTGGAATATAGAAGTCATGGAATAAATAAAAATGAAAAGGAACCATTCATAAATAAAAAAGAAGGTTATTCTAAAGGAAAAAAAAATTTATGGTTTTACGAAATGAAGGAACTTGGCTTTCATTATAGACAAACTGACATTCATAGTGCTTTAATTTTATCTCAAATGAAAAAAATTAGTAAGTTTCTTAAGTATAGATTTGAACTTGCTAAACGATATGATACTTTTTTTAAAAAACATAAAAATATTGAACTTGTTCAAGAAAAATATAGAAAATTAAGCTCTAATCATCTTTATGTAATAAAAATTTTATTTGATAATTTAAAAATTAATAGAAATGAATTTATGCAGAGACTAAGAAAATTTAAAATAATATCTCAAGTTCACTATATACCTTTGCCTTATCATCCATATTATAAGAGCAAGGGATACAATATGCAAAAATGCAAAAATGCAAAAGATTACTACAACAAATGTTTAAGTATTCCTTTATACTATGGTCTTAAGATTAAAGAACAAAATTACATAATGAAATGCATATCAAAAATAATTCTTAAAAACTCTAAAAAAAATTATTAGATATACTGCATATAAATAAATGATTTTAAAAAACTTAAATGATAGTCTAATTGAAATAAGATACATCAGCCTTCTACTTGTAAATATAAAATCTTTTGTATATTCATCAAGTACTTATGTGGTAAATTTTACTTCAATAAAAAAATTACTTAAATTTAAGTATTATAATTCTTTTCAATATTGGATTGGAAGAAAAATAGATTGGTAAAGTTAAATTTGTATGTTTAATAAATTAATTACAGTATTTAGATTTTTTGATGAAAAAAGTAAAAAACGTCTTTTTTACTCTCAATTTATAATTTTATTAGCCTCTCTTTTTGAAATACTCTCAATTTTTTCTATTGGACCTTTGGTTGAAATTTTAAATAATCCAAATTCTGTTTACGATAAAGAACAATTTGTTTCAAAAATTTATTATTATTTTAATTTTTCATCATTTGAAAGTTTTGTAGCATTTTTTATAGCTGTAATTTTTATCCTTTTTTTTTTGACAGCAGTTATAGTTATTTTTAATTCCTATATAATTACAATTTTTGCTCAAAATCTGGGAAATGATTTAAGGTCTAATATTTTAAAATTCTACTTACATCAACCTTGGTTGTATCACTCAAGATTGAGCAATTCAGCTTTAACAACAAAAATTATACAAGACACAAGTAGGGTTACTAATAATGTAATTTTTAATATATTAATTACTAATTCAAAATTAGTCACTGGTTTTTTTATAATTATATTTTTAACATTTTATAATTATCAAATATCTTTTGTTGCGATATCAGTAATAGGGTTAATGTACCTAATTATTTTTTCAATTGTTAAAAAAAAAATGGAAATATATGGTGTTGTTCAAAGTACATATTTGTCTCAATTGTTCAGAATAATAAATCATTGTTTCCAAGGTTTTAAAGAGACTATTATTTACGATAAGAAAAAAAGTTATTACGATGATTTTTCAAAGACAGGAAAAATTTGGGGACAAGCATTTGCAAAGCAGCATTTTTTAACACTTGCACCTAGAAATTTTTTAGAGTTTTTTGCTTTTTCAATAATACTTTTATTTATTGCGGTTATGATTTTTAGTGAAAAAAATAACTTCAACGAAACACTTCCAGTTATTTCTGTTTATATATTTGCTGGTTATAAACTGTTACCTATATTTCAAAGTGTTTATCAAGGTATAGCTAATTTGAAAGGAAATTTATACGCAATAGATAATGTAAAAAATGAATTAAATGAGAGTAAAAAATATCTTATCAGTAAAGAAAGTAATAAAACTAATTCTTTGAATTTGAAAGATGAAGTAGTATTTAAAATGAACGATGTGTCTTTTTCCTATAAAGATACTGATAAAGCAGTAAATAATATAAATTTAGAAATAAAAGAAAAAACTTTAAATTTTATTGTTGGTCAATCTGGATCAGGTAAATCTACGTTGTTAGATTTAATATTAGGTCTTATTTACCCAAGGATTGGGAAAATTCAAATAGGCTCAGATGAACTAACACCTGATAACTGTAGCTCTTGGCATCACAATTTGGGATATGTAGGTCAAAATGTTTTTTTAATAGATGACACAATAAAAAAAAATATTTGTTTGAACGATTTTGATCAAAAAATAGATGAGGAAAAATTTCAGAAAGTATTAAAATTATCTTATGTAGATAAATTTTTAAACGATACACCAAACGGTGTTGAAACAATTGTTGGAGAAAGAGGTATTAGACTTTCCGGTGGTCAAAGACAAAGAATTGCCATTGCAAGAGCCCTATACAAAAATAAAAAAATTTTAGTTTTAGATGAGGCTACTGCTTCTTTAGATGGAATAGCTGAAAAGTTTATAATTGACCAATTTCAAGAATTATCAAAAAACGTAACAATTATAATGGTTACTCATAATATTAAATTATGCAAAAATGCTGACATGATTTATCTTTTAGATAATGGTTTTATAAAAAAAACAGGAAAATACGAAGATTTAATACAAGAAAGTTTATTTAGAAAATTACTAAATGAATAAAGATATAAATTTATATAAAAAATAATTTTTATCTATTATTTCAAAACTCTATGACAAAATTTATTCTTGGTACGGCTCAATTTGGTAAATCATATGGAATATCAAATTTGAAGAAAAAAAGTGCTAAAGAAAAAATAAATCAAATAGTAAGAGTTTGTAAAAAAAATAAAATTGATTTAGTTGATATATCTGAACATTATTTTACCAACAGTGTTAAACTAAATTTAAATAAAAATTTTAAAAAAAAAATTTATAAATTTTCAGGTTTTAAAAAAAATAATTTTAAATTAAAAATTAATGAAATAATTAAAAAAGAAAAAACAATGTATTGTCTTATGTTACATAATCCAGATGATTTGAAAAAAAGTTTTATATATGATCTTAAAAAATTAATAGTTTCATTAAAACAAAGAAAATATATTAAGAAAATTGGTGTAAGCGTATATACAGAGCAGCAATTTTGGCGAGCAAGCAATGTATTTGGTAAGCATCTAGGAGTTGTTCAAGCACCAATTAATCTAGTTGATCAAAGATTTTTGAATAAAAAATTTTTAGATTTTTGTGAAATTAATAAAATAGAAATACATGCTAGATCAATTTTTTTACAAGGTTTGTTATTAATGAAAAAAAGACCTAATTACTTTAAACAATGGTCTAATTTATTTTCTTCTTGGGATAAAATTCAATCTATTAGTGAAAGAATTTCAATTTGTTTGAATTTTATAAAATTACAAAAAAATATTCACAAAGTAATTTTAGGTGTATTAGATGAAAAACAATTAATTAAAATTATAAATTTGTATAAAAAAAATAATGATATAAATAAATATTTAAATTTAAATTCAAAAGATAAAAAGCTAATTATCCCTTCTAATTGGAAGATATAAAATTAGCATTTTTTAACAAGAGATTAAAATAAAATAACATTTTTTAAAAAGAGCAAGATAATGAATTTAAACTACACTTTTTTAACATGTCGTATTAAATTTATATTGTATATTATAATAAATCGTAAATAATATATGTATTATAAAATACGTTCTAAATTTAAATTATGAAAAACTTCAATCAAAAAATATTTCAAACATTTAATAATAAAATAATTTTGATTACTGGTGGAACTGGTTCATTTGGTTCAACAGTTTTAAATAAATTAATAAAGTATAAATTTAAGCAAATTATAATATTTAGTAGAGATGAAAGAAAGCAGGAAGATTTAAGATTAAAAGTTAACAATAGTAAAGTAAAATTTATTATTGGAGATGTGAGAGACTATCTTTCTTTGGAAACGGCTATGAGTGGAGTGGATTACGTGTTTCATGCTGCCGCATTGAAACAAGTTCCATCTTGTGAGTTTTATCCCTGGGAAGCTTATAAAACTAATATAATAGGAACTGAAAATTCAATAAATGCCGCAATTAAAAACAAAGTAAAAAAATTTATTTTATTGAGTACTGATAAAGCTGTATATCCAATAAATGCAATGGGTATGTCAAAAGCTCTAGCGGAAAAAATTCTGCAAGCTAGATCAAGAATGACTTCAAAAAATAATACAATACTTTGTGTTACCAGATATGGAAATGTTATGGGATCGAGAGCCTCTATAATTCCAAGGTTTTATTCACTTGCTAAAGAAAAAAAAGTTCTTCCAATAACTGACAAGAGAATGACACGATTTTTAATGTCCTTAGAGGACTCAGTTAATTTAGTAATTTATGCGTTGGTAAATGGAAAACAAGGAGAAATATTTGTTCAAAAAAGCCCAGCTTGCAAAATTACCGATTTAGCAAAGGCTGTTGGTAAAAATTTAGGATTAAATTTAAACACAAAAGTAATTGGATCAAGACATGGAGAGAAACTTAACGAAACTTTAGTATCTAAAGAGGAAATGTTAAGAGCTTCAGATCAAAAAAAATATTTTAAAATTTCTAGTGATGATAGAGGTTTGAATTATGACTTATATGAAAATTCGGGAAATAAAAGGAGTATAAATCTAGAAGATTATAATTCCGAAAGTGCCGAACAATTAAATGTAAAACAAATTTCAAAGTTACTAAAAAAAATAAAAATCGATTTTTAATAACAATTTTAAAAAATTAGAATCCAAAATATATGCTTAATTATAAAAATAAAAAAAAATATGATCTAGTTAAGGAATTCATCGAAAATACCAAAAATTTTTGGAAGGAAGATAAAAAATTTATAGATAAAAAACATTTAGATATAATCAATACATTTGAGAAAAAATACAAAAAAAATCTTAAAGAATATGTTGAAAAATTAGTAGATTGGGAGGGGCAGACTAATATGGGGTCTCCTTTTCAATTAAATTTAAAAAAAATTAAATATTTAGGATTAGCGAAAATACTAAAGCAATGTTTACAAAACTTAAAATCTAATAGGATAACAAGATATTTTAATAAAGTATCTTTTTTTGACGATCTAGAAATTATAAAAAAAAATAATGGGTTGCATATTTTAAAATTATTTCCAGCCCATAGAAACTCAGATTTTAATGATTTTTATTTTATAAATGATGAAATTTCATCTAATAATAGATGGAATAGATATATTTATTTAGCCTCTCAAATTAAAAAAAAAAAAATTTTAAATAATAATCATCAAAATTGGCTTGATATAGGTTCTTACTATGGGGGATTACAAATGATTGTTAAAAAATTCAATAAAAATAATAATTTTTTTTTATTAGATTTTAATCATCAACTTTGTAGGAGCTATGTTTGTCTTAAACTTCTATATCCAAATTCGGAACATATTTTACCAGATCAAATTAATAAAAATTTGAAAATTAAAAAAAATGCTTTTTATTATGTTCCTATACATAAGTATAATTTACTAAAGTCAGTTAAATTTGATTTGATAACAAATTTTTTCAGTTTTGGAGAAATGAAAAGAAATTCTTTTAATCAATACTTTAATAATAACATTATGGCGAATGCTAAAATTATTTATCTAGTAAATAGATTTGTATCATCACCATATTTCGAACCTACTTTTAGAAATGATTTAAATATTTTTGATTATTATAAAAAAAATTTTAAAATAATTTACTTTGATATATTTCCAATTCATCATTATAAGAATATTTATAGAAAAATTTTGAACAAATTATCATATAGGCCTATCAGCTCTCCTTATTTTGAAAAAATTATGGTAAATAAAAAATACTCAAAATCATTAAATATCAAACAGAATTAGAATAACTTGATGTATTTTTATTTCATTATTATATTAAGCAGATAATTTTCAAGTTTAGAAAATTTAGTCCAAAAAATAGTTTTTTTAAAAGAAGTATAAATTGATTAATTTAAAAACCTACAATAAAACCATTAGTTTATTAAATAAGTATTTATTAAACAATGATACTAACATTTATGCTTTGTCAAATCCTGTCTTAAGTATAATTAACGAGCACTCTAGACATACAGGTTTATTAAAAAATAAATTCCAAAAAAATACTTATATTATTTTTATAAAATTTTATTTTTTTACTTTTCCTTTATTAGTATTATTTTTTTTATTAAAAAAATTTATTTCAAAAAAAATAAATACAAATTTTAGGACAAATACTCTAATATTTTCTCATCTAATCGACACATCTTTTTTAGATAATAATCAAGATTATATTTTTGGTAATATTTTTAAAAAAAATAAAAAAAATATTTCTTTTGTATATTTAAGTGCTTTAAAAAGTCATGAAAAAAAAAATACTCAAGTTAAAAATAAAAAATTTAATTACAAGTATATTTTATTAGATAATGATTTCAAATATGTAGAAATAAAAAATTTATTTAAAATTTTTAAAAACTGTTTAGAAGAAAGAAAAAAATTGTTAAATGAAGCAAAAAAAAAAATTCATATACATGAAAAAAATTTATTCTTATTAGCAGCAAATTATTCATTTTCAAGTAGCTCAATTATTAATTTAATTCGTTTTTTTACTATTTCAAAAATAATAAGAGATACTAAACCTAAAAATATAATAACAACTTTTGAAGGTCACCCATTGGAGAGATTAATATTTTTTGCATCAAGTAAAAATAATCCAGAAATTAATAGAATTGCTTATCAAAATACATTTATCTTAAAAAATCAAAACTCAATGTTTTTAAAATTAAAAAAGAGTTTTTTACCAGATGAAATATGGCTTTCAGGTACAATTTATTTAAACAAATTTAAAAACATATTTTCCAAATATTTAAAAATCAAAGTTTTGGGATCTAGTAGAAAATTTGAGATGCCAAAAAAAAATAATAAATCAAGTTTTAGTAAAAATGTTTGCTTAGTTATACCAGAAGGTTTTTATTCTTCCACATATGACTTAATGAAATTCTGTATTGATTATTCTCGTAAATATTCAAATGTAGATAAATTTATTATAAGAATTCATCCCGAACTTAATATAAATATTTTATTTAAAAAATATCCAGAACTTTCAAATTATAAAAAATTTAACATAGAAATATCTAAAAATTTTGATCCAAAATTAGATTTTACAAGATGCAATATCTGCTTATATAGGCAAACAACTCTTGTTTCACAAGCAATTTTATTTAACTTAAAAACTTTTTATTTAGTTGATAAAAAAAATATTAATGTTGATAGTATTTTTTTAATAAAGCATTGGAAGGAATATGTTTATTCTGCACATGATTTAATGACAAAAATTGGGAAATTTAATTTAAGTAAAAATAAATTAAAAGACTTACAAAAGGCGAAAAAATTGTGTAAGAAATTTTATACCAGTATAAATTATAATTTAATTAATAAACTTTAAATATGGTAAAAAAAATAAATGTTGGAAGTAAAATAAAATCAACTGGTACAGGAGGTTTTAGTTTTGCTGGAAAAACTACGAAATATTTTGATAATCACATATCAAAATCTATACCTTTTTTTTTAGAGTCTCATAAATTAATTTCTAAACTGAGTACTTTTTTTATTTCAAAAAAATCAACTGTCTATGATCTTGGATGCTCTACAGGATTAACTTTGAGAGCTATAGCAGACCTTAATTCTAATAAGAATTTTAAAATTATAGGAATTGATATTTCAAAAGATATGATCGCTAAAGCAAAAATCAATAGTAATAAAAAAAAATATGATCAAATTAAAATAAATTATTTGTGCAAAGATGTTTTAAAAACAAAACTAGAGAGGTGTGATCTAATTACATCTAATTATTTTATACAATTTACACACCCCAGATATAGACAAGAAATTTTTGATAAAATTTATAAATCTTTAAATTATGGAGGTGGTTTTATCTTTTTTGAAAAAACAAGAGGTCCTGATGCTAGATTCCAAGATATGTTTACACAACTCTATAATGATTTTAAATCAGAAGCAGGTTTTTCTGAAAAGGAAATTTTGAACAAAACAAAATCAATTCGTGGCTATTTAGAACCCTTTACTGAAAAAGCTAATATAGATTTTCTTAAAAGAGCAGGGTTTAAAGATTACACAACAATTTTCAAGTATTATAGTTTTCAAGGTTTCCTAGCCATAAAATAAAAATGTTCAAATAGATTAATTTTTTTTTATAGATATAAAGATATTATATAAAAGTTTATTATGGAAAATTTACAAAGAGTTGTAATGGAAGTTTTTGGTGGTTGTAATTATACATGCCAGATGTGTCCGCAGTCTGATCCAGGAAGAGGTAGCAACTTTACTAGAAAAATGCCATTAGTAAAATTTGAAAAAATTTTGGATGAACTCGTTCCAAAGTATGGAAGTCCACAAATTAATCTTGAGGGAAGTGGTGAGCCAACAATGGCTAAAGATTTATTTAATTATGTTAAAGCTGTAAAAAAAAGAAATTTGAAATGTTTTATGTATTGCAATGGGGCAAGACTTAAAGGTGATTTTATGAAAAAAGTTATTGATGCAGGAATCGATTTTATAAGAATTAGTGTAATTGGATACAATAAAGATTTATACAAAAAATGGATGAATATTGATAATTTTGATTTGATAATATCAAATATAATTGAGATGAAGGATTATATAAATAATTCAAAAAGTAATTGCAAAGTGAGCACTTATCATTTGATAACCGAAAATTCAAAAGTAAATTATGAGATAAATGAGTATAAACAAAATGTTATAAATATAGTCAATACACAAGCATATATCTGGAAAATGCACAATTGGAGTGGTAACTACGATAATAAAAATAAAAGATTATCAAAAGAAAAAAGGAGCTGTGGTAGACCTTTTGCTCCTGAATTAACAGTAAGAGCAGGTGGGGAAAAAGGAAGAACTGCAGCTGTTGTACCTTGCTGTCAAACATTAGGACCACCAAACGAAGCAAAAAGTATTTTAGGTCATTTAGACAATGAAACTTATGAAGAAATTTGGAATGGTGAAAGATTTAAAAAATTAAGAAATGCACATGAGCAAAAAAAATTTGATCAAATAGAATACTGTAAAAATTGTGATTTTTTATATGAAGATCCTGAAGTTTTAGTTTGGAGTAACGATCCAAATGCAAAAGTAAACCATATGTTGGGTACAGAGGAAGATTTTATACTCACAAAGTACTCAAAAGATGATTAATTTAAAATTTTTAGCGTATTAAATATAAGTGAAAAACATTCTATTTTTTGGAGCATCGGGTATTTTAGGAAGTCATTGGATTAAGGATCTTGTAAAACATAATAAATTATATGTAAATGTACATAAAAACAAAAAATTTTTTAAATCAAATAATCTTTATAAAGTTAAATTAAATCTGAAAGAAAAAAAAAATATAGTTTCATTCTGTGAAAAAAATAATATTAAAATTATAATTAATTGTATTGCAATTACTAATGTAGAGTTGTGTGAAAAAAATCCCAAGAAAACACGAGAAATTAATTATTTAATCCCAATAATGTTAGGTAAAATTGCAGAAAAGTTAAATATTCAAATCATTCAAATCTCAACGGATATGCTTTTTGATGGTAAATCAAAAAAAAAATATAATGAAAAAAGTAAATACTATCCTC
>MDSV01029551.1_pt1 | contig 37425 bp, 39 predicted proteins | sample 810851 | NCBI WGS metagenome assembly MDSV01 (sample SAMN05326640, study PRJNA326480) | marine metagenome | isolation source: seawater | place: Atlantic Ocean: North East | collected 2012 | reverse complement strand
GGCAACGCGTGAAGCTGACCAGTACTAATAGCTCAATTGGCTTGATTTATGCACTGAAAAAAATTTTCAGTTAAAGCAAACACCAAAGTATTAATTGATATCATTTTTATATTAAAAATAGAAAAAGCCTGCAAGAAATTGCAGGCTTTTTTTTTATTCTTAAATTTTTTTATATTTAAAATTTTTGAATTTAAACAAAGTTTCTATAATTATTGAAAATACTAAAGTAGATAAAATGTTGTAACCAAAAAACGGCAATCCCATCACATAAGCTTCTACCAAACCTGTTAAATTTAATTGATACATAATACCTGTAATCCAGACACCGAAATTAGTTACAATAAAGAAAATACATGCTCCTAAAAAAGCACCACCAAGTCTCCAATTAAAATTATTATTAAAATAACGAGACATTAATCCTATTAATAAAACACTTCCCCAGGTCCAATGTGTTCCGGTGTGATAACCAATTATAAAGTCAGTTATTGCAAAACTTACAATTAAAACTGGAAGATATCTAATTCCAAGAAAAGCGGGAACATAAAAACTTAATGCTATTAAGCTTGTAAAGTTAGGTGGATGCGGAATAAACCTACTTGCAGCAAGACTTATAAATATAGCTAAGCAAATATAAATTTGTTTCATTTTCATTATTAATATTTAGATCGCAATGACAAACCTATTTTTCTACCTTCTTGGTTGTATGTATCTGGCCTTTGATATTGTTCATCTGTAAGATTAGTTATATTTACACTCCACTTATTTCCATAAAATTCTTTCGAGAAAGATAGATTCATAATATCCGAACTATCAACTTTTGCAAGATACGTGCCATTTTTCCAATCCTCTACTTTTCCAACATGTCTGTAATCATAATTTATTTTAAATTGGCCGAGTAAACTTGAGGTGAATTTTTTTGTATATTTAGCCCCATATTGTTGTTCAGGTCTTCTTTGTTGAGGGTCTCCGTCGGCCTCTCTACTTTTAGAAAATGCGCTAGATAAAATCAATTTTTGACTTTCACCTTTTATTATAAAACTACTCTCTAAACCTTCTTGGCTTATATCAATAATTTCATTGTAAGCGTTAGTTGATGTACTTCTATTTAAAACATCTGAAATAGTTCCTTTGTATGCAGTCGAATTGAATGACAAATTATCCAAAAAATCATATTTGATAGAAAATTCTCTTGTTAAACTTGTTTCAGGTTTTGTTGTCATCATGGACTTATAAGATCCACTTGGATTAGCACCATGTAAAGCAAAAAGATCAGGGTGTCTTAGGCCAGTTGATTCGGAAAGGCTTAACGTAAGGTTGTCTATAAACTTTGTTGCATTAAGTCTATACGTTAAATTTTCTTGACTATACTTATGGCTGTCACCTCTTAAATGAGCAGAGAATACTGTCTTCTCGTTAAGTTTAAAACCAGCATTCGAATAAATTCCAATGTTATCTGTATGGCCTTTGGCTGATGATCCCCAGTTTCCTTTTATTTGAAAATCTCCTTTTGTATAATTGTAATCACTTCCAAAGCCCACTGAAAATTTATCTGAGACATTTATTTTTCTTTCTCCTTTTAAAGTATAGGATTGTGAATAATATTTATTTTTTACTGCAGTATCATAATATCTGTCGTGCACATGCACATGTGAAGTAAATTTATCCTCAACATTTTTTGTTCTTCGTTCTAAATTAGATTGAAGGGCATACATAATATTGTGAGCTCCGGCATTTTCATCATCCCAACTGTCATAGCCACTATCAGTTTTTCTTGCATAGCCTGTAAATTTTAATTTGTAATTATCATTTAAAAATTTAGTTGAATTATAATTTAACGATAAGTTTTTTGCTCCGTCTAAATCTTTTTGCGTATTTTGTGTGCTTAAATTTTCAATTTGAGAAGAGCCGCCTTTAACATTGTGGTGCCATCCATTTTTACTTATATATGTATAATTTCCACTAATAGAATTATCTCTACTATCTGAGCCATTAATTGAAAAAGAGTTTTCATAATTAATATCAGTAACAAAGTTTATCGCCCCCCCAATAGCTGCAGGTCCAAATATTGCGCCGCTTGCTCCTTTGTAAATTTCTATTTGTTCCAAACCTTGTAAAAAGTCATAACCAAAATCAAACATAGCTTTTGGCGAACTTTGATCATTAATTGCTATTCCATTTAATAAAACTAAAGTATGATTTGAATTAGTTCCACGCATAAAAACAGAAGTCTTTTGACCTCTAGGGCCGTCACTATAAACGTCCAGACCTAAAACATTCTCTAAAACACTTCTTACATCTTCATATTGAGACTCGATAATTTGTTGTTTTGTTATTACAGTTTTGCCAAGACTTCCTTCAGAAATTTCTGAAGTATTAGGTGCAGAATGAATAATTATACATGGAGTGCCAGTTTCATTTTTCCACTTACATTTTTCAAGTTCATTACTATAAGCAGTAGCAAAAGCTAAATTTAAAAATAATAATATTAGTATTTTTTTCATTTTATTTGATATGTTACATTTTATCTTAAATTTTACATCTTTTATTTCATTTACATGATTAATTATTTTAGTGTATATTTCAGCATAAAGAGTTTTAGAATTAAATTATTAAAAACTATGACTAAAAGTAATAAGAAAGCCAAAGTTTTATTTGTGTATCCTAATGAACGGGAAATGAGCACTATTCCACCAGCAATAGCTCTTTTGTCTCAACTACTAAAAGAAAAAGGTCATAATACCGATGTGTTTGACACAACCTTTTATGAATTTGATGATGACATTGCCTATGAAGATGGAGATAAAGGTCAAGAGGATTCTCTTCAAGTAAGACCGGTAACAACTAACCCTGATGATGATAATTTACATTTTACGAAATTAAAATCTGATCCAGGGGAAGATTTAAGAAAAAAAATTCTTGAATATAAACCAGATCTTTTGGCTGTATCTTGTTCTGAAACAACATTTATGAGAGGTTTAAAACTTATTTCAGTAACAAAAGATCTCGGAGTAAAAAATATTTTTGGGGGTGTCTTCCCAACCTTTGCACCTCACCTTGTTATGAAAAACAAAGATGTTGATATGTTGTGTGTAGGAGAGGGAGAAAATGCTTTGGTAGATCTAGTTGAGAATCTGTGTGCTGGAAAAGACTTTTCGAATGTTACTAACCTTTGGGTCCGTCAAAAAGACGGAACCATAAAGAAAAATTCTATTACAAAACCAGTTGATATGGACAAACTGCCACCCGTTACAGACATTGGTATTTTTGGAGAGAAAAGATTTTACAGGCCTATGGGTGGAAAAATCAGAAGACTATTGCCCGTTGAAACACATAGAGGCTGTCCATACACTTGTTCATTTTGCAACTCTCCTTCACAAAATAGATTGTATCAAAATTCTGGAAAGTTTTTTAGAAAAAAAAGCATGAAATTAATAAAACAAGAAATTGAAAGCCATGTTAAGAAATGGAAAGTCGAGTATATTTATTTTTGGGCAGATACTTTTTTAGCATGGTCAAATAAAGAATTTGATGAATTTATCGAAATGTATAAGGACATCAAATTACCTTTTTGGTGTCAGACTAGAATAGAAACAATAAGCGAATATAAATTCAAAAAACTTAAAGAAGTAGGCTTACATAGAATTACGTTTGGAATGGAGCATGGTAACGAAGAGTTTAGAAGGAAGGTTGTCAAAAGAAACTACTCGAATAAGCTGGCAATAGAATTGATGAAAATACCAGAGCATTTAGATATTACCTTTTCTGTTAACAATATTATAGGCTTTCCTGGTGAAACTAGAGAATTAGCTTTTGATACAATCGAGCTTAATAGACACTTTAAGTCAGATGATACGAGTTGTTCAGTTTTAATACCTTTTCATGGCACAGAAATTAGAACGCTTGCAGAAGAACAAGGTTTGATTACAAAAGACTCAATTTTAACAATAGGTAATTCAGCAGAGGCAGGAGTTTTAGATATGCCTCAATGGCCTAAGGAAGAGGTAGCTAAACTTAGAAATACTTTTGCGATGTATGTGAAATTCCCAAAAGATAGGTGGCCTGAAATTAAAAAAGCAGAAGAAGATAAAGAAGTTCACGCTAAACTTAGCCGTGAATTCATTGATACTTATTGGTCACATAGAGACGATGATTTAAGAGAAGCTGTCAAAGGTCTTTTTTAAATAAAAATTATTTTTTTAAAAATCTTACTGCATTGATCACACTTTTTATCATATAGTTAAATTTTTCCTTAGACATATGTACATAATGCGGAAAAGATATCATTTTAGAATAATAAGATTCTGTATTTGGACACTTAGCTGTTCCAAAACCTTTTTTTTTAAATAAATCATATTTATATAAAGGGTAATATTGCACAATACACTTTATTTTATACTTCTTATACAGAATTCTTATTAAATCATCTCTGGAAAAATATTTATTTTTTTTACATTTTGCTACTAACAAATGATAAACATGTCTTTTGCTATAAAAAAATTTATTAAATTCTAACTCCTTAATATTTGATAAATATTTGATAAATTTTTTAGCTCTATTTATTCTAATTTGATTATACTTATTAATTTTTTTTATACCCAAGTAACCAGCGGCACATTGAATCTCACTTAATGTGAATTTGTAAGGCCAAAAATTTTTTAGATCTTCATCTACATTACCCATAGCAGGTATCCAATAATCTTTTCTTGAAAATTTAAAATTACTATGTCCATTATGTCTCAAACCAGCCACTTTTTTTGACTCTAAGTTTGATTTTATAAATACGGCGCCTCCTTCACCTAAGGTAGTAAGATTTTTCTGCGAATGAAATGAATAACAAGAATAATCACCTGTAGTTCCTGCTTTTTTTCCTTTAAATTGAGATCCAAATGCTTGAGCACAATCTTCAATAATCTTAACTTTTTTTCCTACAATTTTTCTAATAGAACCTACATCAATGCAAAATCCATATAAATGAACTGCAACTACCGCTTTTGTTTTATTAGTTATCTTTTTTTTTAAATCCGATAAATCTATAACTCTGTTCTCATTTATATCTACCCAAACTATTCTTGCCCCATGTCTTGCAAAAGGTATTGCTGAAGCACAATAAGTGTGCGCAGGAATAATAATTTCGTCACCTTTTTTTATATTAAGCAATAAAGCTATTATTTCTAAAGAGGCAGCAGCAGAGCTTGTTGCAAAAATATTTTTTTTTTTTAAAAATTTTCTTAATTCATGTTCAAATTTCTTTAATTGACCACCTTGAGTAAATGTATCTGAATTCTTAATTACTTTTGTGAAATATTTAAATTCTGAGTCAGTATAGTTGTAAGTTTTACCGCTCCAGTCAATTTTAAGCATAATATTTATTGCCAGTATTTAAATTTTTTAATTAATTTTTTTTCTTCTTTTGTCATTTTTTTCACTCCATCACCTATAGCTAGAGGCAATCGTGATAGAATATTGCTAAGTTGTGAAATACCGGTTTCTTCTAATGACGCTGATTGATCAGTACCAAACAATGTTCTGTCTAATGTTATATGTCGTTCAATATAATTTGCTCCTAGAACCCATGCAGCCACTGAAGGTGAAACGTGACTTTCGTGACCACTATAACCAACTTCACACTTAAACTTTTTCTTTAATGTTTCTATAGTTTTAAGATTTAAATTTTTTTCAGGGCATGGATACGTTGAAACACAATGCATTAAAGCAAATTTGCACTTATTTTTTTTAAAAATTTGAATGGCCTTTTGAATATTTTTTATATTTGACATGCCTGTAGAAATCAAAGTAAATTTTTTTTGTTTTGCTACTGCATTTAATAGCTCAGTATTTCCAAGCATAGCAGATGCTATTTTATTTTTTTTTAATTTAAATCTTTTCAAAAAATTTACACTATCTATATCCCATGGTGAACAAAACCATTCAATTTTGATTTTTTTACAGTATCGGTCAATTTCTTTAAAATCTTTTAAACTTAATTCAATTTTTTTTTTATATTGTAAATAAGTCATCGTACCCCATGGAGTGTTTCTTAAAACTTCTTTTTGTTTTTCAGGAGTTGAAATATCTGGATTTCTTTTTTGAAATTTGACTGCGCTAAAATTATTTCTTTTTGCCAAATCAATCATTTTTTTTGCTAGTTTTACAGAACCATTATGGTTTATTCCTATTTCTGCTATTAAAAATGGAGGTTTTCTTAAATTTTTCATTTTAAAATTTTGAACGATTTTTTTTCTTTTTTATTTGTTTACCCTCAACAAATTGAATTAAATTATAATCTGGATCATAACAAAAGCATGTTTTGACGGGATCATAAATCGAATTTAGAGGTTTGGAAAAAAATTTCACACCTTTATTTTTAAGCTTTTTATATAATTTATCAATTTTATTTACGGTAAAACAAAGATGTATGGTTCCTATTTCTTTGTATTTTTTAGGCTTCATTAATTTTTTTTTTAAACCTTGAAACTCTGTAAGTTCCAAGACAACATTGTCAGGTAATTTAGCTTTAATAATTTTCGCTTTAGTATTTTTGTCATTTATTAGTTTATTCCAATAAGGACCTTCCTCAACAAGTTTTTGCAAAACTTTAAAGTTTAATAACTTACAATAGAAATGCTCTGATTTTTTTAAATTATTTACCACTATACCGGAGTGTCTAAATTTGCTTATCATAATTAAACCTTGTAGATAAATTAAAATATTTTTCAACCGAATTATTTGTTAGAAGAGATTTTCGAGAAAGGACCTTTATAATTTTATTATATAATAAATGTTCTGGGATTTTTTTTCTTTTATAAATTAACTTTCTTATTTTTGTACCGCTAATTTTTTCTTTTTTTTTCAAATTGCATTTATTATTAACACATCTGCTATTTACAACTTTCTTGCATCCATGACAAAAATAAGGTTCTTTTTCACTTATTATTTTAATTCCAATTCTTTTTTCATTTTTGACACAATATTTCTGGGAACTATAAGTGTTAAAAAATTTTCTATAACCTGCGTGATCTCTTCCTACCCAGAAATGAGTGCATCCATAATTTTTTCTTACAATAGCATGCAATGCTGCCTCTAAAGGCCCACCATATCTTGGATAAGAGAAAAATGAAGCAAGATAAACTTTTTTTGTTTTATAGCTTTTGATTAAAATCTTGTTTGTTTTAATAATTACACTATCTTTATATTCACTTACTTTATATTGGCCAATTAGAGGCTGTATTAATAATGATTTGTATTTTTTCATCATAAACATATGTATCCATTCGTGAGCTTTGTGCGGGACATTTCTAGTATGAAATCCCGCAAGATATTTTTTATTGTTGATTCTAAATCGTTTCTTAAAATGTTTTGGAGAAATAAATCTTTTATCTCTGATTTTTTCTTTGTTTAATTTATCAAATTTAAAACTTAAAAATTTATAGTTTTCCTTAAAAAACTTTTTAAAATATGGATGTTTTTTATAGTTTTTTCCATAAATTTTTTTACCAAAATAATTTTTATCGATATCAAAAAAATTTAATTTTTTTAATTTTAATAAAGATTTATTATTATATTTTAGAATTAATTTTTTTTCATTCTTTATTTTTTTGTATGTTTGTTTATCTACACCAAAATAGATAGGGAAAGGAAAAAAAAACTTCCAAATTTATTTTTTTTCAAAATATTTATAAATTGTTTTTTATCAACAAAGTTTTTAAGTGGATGAAAAACTTTATGGATTAAATTTAAAAGATCTGAAAATTGATTTTGATTTATATTGATTTTTAACATTCTTAATTAAAATTTTAAACAATCTTAAATTTATAATTTAAATACTCCTGTTTAAATTCTTTAGAGAGATTCTTTAAACCTTTTCTAGATTTTTTCATAGTTGAAATAATATTGGACTCAAACATACAGTTCTGCCATCTCCAAACTTCTAGAAATTTGTTTTTTTTTCTAATTTCTTTTACTTTCTTTTTAAACGTATGATCCGTTATAATTTGATTACTGAACACAACTTCTCTACCAAATTGTGTTTGAAAATTACTAGTTGTTAGAAAGGAAGCATTATTATGATCACTTTTAAAGTAAACATAGTGCCCTCCTTTTCTTACGTGATCCAAAGCAATTAGAGGCCATTCATTCTCAGGTAAATTTTTAATATCTTTAATTTTATAAATTTTACCTTCTATTTTTACATTATCGCTATCAACTTTTGAGGTTTCAAAAATCTGTTTAATATCATGAATATTTTGAAACTTATGGCCCTTAAATTCAACATATTTAATGCCAGATTTTCTGTCATACAGAGTTTGATTAATTGAATCTTCTAAAGTTTTTGGAGTTGAGTCTTTTGATATGCTCATTATATGTAAATGTGCTCTGTCTAAACCTCCTACGCATGCACACATTCCATGCTCAAAAACTACAGACTTACTTTTAAATTCTTTGTTTATTAAAGTTTTGATAACTTTTATTAAAAAATTTAATTCATTAATTTTATCTTTTTCAACTAATGCGAAAGATGGAATCAATTCTTTTGTAATTATCAATAAGTAACCATCTGTGAATGCTCCATAGCCTGAGATGATAAAAAAATTTTTAGAATGTGCTACAAGTCTATTAAATTCTGCAATTTTTGTTGGAACTTTTGATCTTTGCTTGCTATGTTTATAAAATTCTTCCCATGAGAGCTGATCTTTTAAACCATCATTCATTAAACAAATTCCTTTCTTAAAATGAATTTTACTACTTTATAAGTATTGTTTGTTACCGCTTTAATCAATGTTTTCCTGAAAGGATTAAAATTGTTAGATAAATTTCCCGGCAGAAAAATTGATTCTTTTAACATAAAATATTTGTCAGTTGTAAATCCTCTTTGATTAAAATTTTTTGAGATTTTTTTCAAAGAAGAGATAAATCCTGATTCTTTTTTTATTTCTTTTAAATTTATAGGTCCCGATACGTTTACAACAATATGGCTTTTTATCTCTTTTCTTGTGTTAGTCTTAATCGTAATAAATTCTTTCTCTTTTTTTATAGAGGACACTTTACTTTTAACAAATTTTAAAAATCCTTTTTTTTCTAAATTTTCCTTTGCAATTATAGTTTCCGGGTATGTATATCTTGTCATACCTCTAATTTTAGGAAATATAGATAAATTATATTTTTCCTTTTCTTTCATATTCAATTTAGCCAAGCATTTGGATAAAATATTTTTTTTTAAAATGTGAGTCCAAACGTCATATTTATTAAAACCATTAGAAATTGCAAATTTAAATTCTTTCTTAAGATTAATAAAAATTTGTTTTGCAGAGCTAATTTTTTTGATATTTTTATTTATAAAAATCTTAAGTTTAAATTTAGTATGGTTTGTTGATATCTCTGCTTTTTCTAATGTTAGAGGATTTTTAGAAATAGTTAATAATTTTATATTCTTTTTTTTGCTAAGAATTAAATATTCTAACTCCTTCATCGTTTCAAGAAGTCCCGCCTTATTACCTATAAAAGAAATGATTAGATTATTTTTCTTTTTTAACTCTAGATTAATTTTTTTTAATAGATTGCCTGTTCCTCCTTCAGCATAAAAGTCCCAAATATAATTTGAATTTATACTTTTGTTGATTTCTGTAATTTTTTTTGGAGGAGTAAGTCCATTACCTACTATTAGATTCTTGGTTATAATATTATTTTTATATTTTTTAGTTATATGAAATTTTATGGCTTTTGATTTGGTATTTATTTTAAATTGGCACATTGGATTTAAACTAGTAACATGAATCTGTTTATTTTTTTTTATTTGGTTTATCTCTCCTCTATAAAAATCTATTAAAATATTTTTTTTTTTATGTATTTTCATAAAATTTCTAATTTTATCTTCAAGATAAAACGAATATACAAGTCTAGGAAAGTATATTTCATTATATATGGATTTTTTAAAAAAATTTTTTGAATTTTTTTCTAACCACCTGTTCAATCTGTAATTCGGATTTTTTTTTATAAAAGAAATTAATTTATATAAGTTTTTTTTATTTTTAATCCATTTTATAAAATTTGGATGTGATAATCTTAGAGGATTATTAAAATATCCAAATTTAGAATTAATTTTACTGTAAGCCACTCCACCTGGAATGTTATTAATATCTCTTTCAATAATTGCAATCTTAAAAATTTTATTTTTTTTTATTTTAATTTTTTTTTCAATAGCAGTAAGTGCTTCAGTAGCAATTACGCCAAAACCCAGTATTGTTAAATCAAAAACCATTAGGATGTTATGGCTATTATTTTTTTCATTAGTTCTTTTGATAATTCTTTAATACTTTTTTTAAAGTTATTATTTATAGTAATATTTGGATTTTTAGGAAACTCTGGTTTTATGTCAATGCCAACTATATCTTTACTTTCTTTGAAATAAATTTTTTTCTTTTTTCTTTTTATAATTTTTTTTAAATCAGCTTTTATAAAAACTTCAATATAATTTTTATTATTTTTTTTATTGAATTCCCTCACTTTATCCATCAAACCAACTACAGCAAAAATAACATTTATATTTTGGTTAGTTAGAAAACAAGAAAGCTTGCAATATTTCATTACCGTTTCGTATCTTTGTTTATAGGAATAACCTTTTAAATTAAAAATATTCCTAACGTCATCACCGCTAATTAAAATAGTTGGGCCGAAGTGATCCTCTATTTCTTTTTTAATTTTTTTGGCAATCGAAGTTTTGCCAGATCCCGAAAGACCTGTAATCCAGAATAAAAAGCCTTTCTTTTGCTTATCTTTCCAATGGTTTTTCACAAAAAGTCCTTGAATTAATACAAAGATATAAATCAGATATTAATAACAAATTTTTCCTTTACTGTTCAATAATTGAACGTTATATATACATGTTTTTACATATTTAATTAAAATAATCAATAGTTAAATGTGAGAAAAATAAAAAATGATTTCATTTGTTATTCCTTCACACAATTATGGATCTTTAGTAAGTGAATGTATTTTAAGTATTCTTAAAAATGAAAAAAAATTTATTAAAGAAATCATAATAATCGATGATTCTAGTAAAGATGATACAAGCAAGATCGTTAAAAAATTAAAAAAGAGAAGTAAAAAAATTAAATATTTTAAAAAAAAATATAAAAATTTGGCAAAAACAATGAATTATGGAATATCTAAAACATCAGGAGAAATTGTATGTAAAATTGATGCAGACGATTTAATACAGCGTTCTTTCGCAAGAGAACTATATAATTTTTTTTCTAAAACAAAAAGTGATTTTGTTTATCCAGATATAATAATTAATGATAAAGTCAATAATTTAAGATTTGAAAAAAAACAAAAAATAAATTCTTTTCTAAAATTTTTTTCTTATCCTCATGGTAGCGGGTGTTTATTTAAAAAAATAATTTGGAAAAAGGTAGGTGGATATAATAAAAAAAATTATTACCAAGACGATTATGATTTTTGGTTAAAGATTAATAAGATAAAAAATATTAAGATTAAACATTTTGCAAAACCTTTATATATTTATAATAAACATGAAAAGAATATGTCAAAAAATAAAATAGAAAAAAATTTAACTAAAATTAAAATTTTTTTTTTAAATATTATTCATTAAATGATATTAATAACAGGTAGCTCAGGTTTTATTGGAACAAATTTAGTAAAATATTTTATTAGTAAAAAAATAAATTTTCATGCCGTTGATAAAAGAAAGAATATTTATCTGAAATTTAGAAATTTTACAAAGTTAGACCTATCAAATAAAAAAAAAATTATAAAACTATTTAATAAAGTTAAGCCCAAAATAGTTATTCATCTTGCTGCAATTTCCGGTGTAAATATGTGTAATAAAAATAATAATTTAGCATATAAAGACAATGTAGAGGCGACATTCAATTTACTTATGGCATCAAAAAAATTAAAATGCAAAAAAGTTTTATTAGCTTCATCTTTTGCCGTAGATAAATTTGATACGAATCCAAGTTTCTATGCATATACTAAAAAAACTTGCGAAGATATGGCTAAGATGTTTAAAAATAATTATGATTTAGACATTTCAATTATGAGATTTTCAAATGTTTACGGTCCTCACTCTTTACATAAAACAAGCGCAATTCATCAAATGTTCCAATGTTTAAAAAATAATAGATTATTTTATATTCATGGGACTGGGAAACAGCTGAGAGATTTTATATATGTAGAAGATTTAATAAAAAAGATAAATAAAATTGTTAAAAGAAGTCATAATAGAACTTTTTACAATATAAATACCAATAAAAAGAATAGTATTAATCAAATAGTCAGATTATTAAACACTTTCTCTGAAAAAATTTTGAAAATCAAACATATAAAAGCTCCAGCGGGATACGATGTTAGTTTTTCTAATACAGCAAAAGTAAGAAAAAATCCTTATCTAGCTTTAAATTTGAAAAAAACATTTAATTGGTATAACTCTAAAAAATTATGAAAATATTAATACTTGGTGGAGATGGTTATTTAGGCTGGCCTACAGCAATGTTTTTTTCAAAAAATAAACATGAAGTAGTTGTAATAGATAATTTTATAAAAAAGAAAATGGAACTCGAGTTTGGTTATAAACCTCTGGTGCCGCAAAAAAGTCTTCAGGATAGAGTTAAAATTTGGAACAAAAACCAGGTAAAACCTATTAAAATTCTGATAGGAGATCTATTAAATCATAGATTTATTAGAGATGTTTTAAAGGATTTTAAGCCTGACGCGATAGTCCACTATGCTGAACAACCCTCTGCGCCTTATTCTATGTCTAATAGAGAAAGAGCAGTATTTACCCAGCAAAATAATGTTATTGGTAATCTTAATTTGTTATTCGCAATTAAGAAAAATTGTCCTGGTGCACATCTGATTAAACTCGGCACCCTGGGGGAATACGGAACGCCAAATATTGATATTGAAGAGGGTTGGCTAGATATTCAACACAATGGTCGAAATGATAAAGTTTTATTTCCAAAAAGACCAGGGAGCTTTTATCATCTATCAAAAGTTCACGATAGTGCAAATATCGAGTTTGCTTGCAGAATTTGGGGCTTAAAATGCACTGATCTAAACCAAGGTTTTGTTTACGGAAATTACACTGATGAAATAGAAATGGATTTTAAGAATTTATGTACGTCTTTTCATTATGATGAGGTATTTGGAACAGTCATTAATAGATTTTTAACTCAGGTAATAACCAATTATCCATTAACTATTTATGGGAAGGGAAATCAAAAAAGAGGATTTATAAATCTGATAGACACTGTTAATTGCATTAATATTGCTGCAAACAGTCCTCCTAAAGTTGGTGAATTTAGAGTTTTTAATCAATTTACAGAATTTAAATCTATAAATGATTTAGCAACACTTGTAATTAAAGCTTCAAAAAAAATTGGATATCAAAGCACTAAAGAAAGCATCATTAATCCAAGAAAGGAAATGGAAGAACATTATTATAATCCAAAAAATACATCATTATTATCTTTAGGCTTAAAACCAATTATCTTTAATGAAGAAACAATTTGTAAGAATATAAAGTCAATAAGTGATTATAAACAAGATGTAAATAAAGATTATTTTTTACCATCTATAAAATGGGAGAAACAATAAATTCACAAAATAAGAAATTTGTACTGCAATGTTTAATTTAAAAAAACCCTACATTATAGCTGAGATTGGTAGTAGCCACATGGGCAGCATGAGTTTAGCTTTTAAGGCAATTGAAGAGGCAAAAAAAGGAGGAGCAGATTGTGTTAAATTTCAACTCTTTAATGAGTCAACAATAGTTCATCCAAAACTTAAAACTTTAAGCTATATAAAACATAACAATTACAAATACCAGTTACAGAGATTTGCAAAAATGAAGATATCATTAGATAAACTAAAAAAGCTTTACTCTTTTGCAAGAAAAAGAAAAATAGATTTTTGTGTAACTCCATTTGATCCGTCTTTTGTAAAAAAAATATCTAAGTTTGTTAAATTTTTTAAAGTAGCCTCAGGTGATTTAAATTATTATCCTTTGCTTAAAGAGATCAAAAAAACAAAAAAAATTACCTTGATATCAACAGGTATGTCCAATTATGGAGATATAAAAGACTCAATTAAAAATTTAGATAAAAAAAAAGTGGTAATTTTACATTGTGTTTCATCTTACCCCACAAAACTTAAAGATATTAATTTATATAATATTTCAGAATTGAAGCGTGTATTTAAATTACCTGTAGGTTTTTCAGATCATACCCCGGGTATAAATGCTACTGTCGCATCAGTTTATTTTGGAGCAAAAATTATTGAGAAACATTTCGTGCCTTCAAAAGGTGCAAAATTTTCTGCCGATTATCCTTTATCAATTAATTTTAAACAAATGCAGGTTTTAAGAAAAAAAGTTGATCAGGCTTTTGGAATGATTGGTAAAAAAAAGGATTTAGTTTTAAAATGTGAAAAGTACGGAGAAAAAAATTTAAAAAGAAGCATTTATTCATTAAAAACTCTTAAAAAGGGAGAAAAAATTAATAAAAATAATATTATCTGTTTGAGACCTTATAATAAAAAAGGGGTGAAAATCGAAAATTTTTACAAATTTTTAAATAAAAAAGTAAAAAGAAAAATTAATAGGCTAGCGTTGATAAAAAAAACAGATTTAAGATAAAAACATGAAGAGATTAATATGAAAAAAAAGTGTTATTTATGCGATAAATTAACTCAAAATCAAATAGTAAATAGAAAGATAAGAGGTAATGTAAGATGTAAAGTTTATGAATGTTCTGCTTGCAAATTGCAATATTTAGATAAAAAATTTGTAAAACAATTTTTAACCCAATCTTTCTACCGAAAAGAATATGTTAAATTATATGATAAAAAATTTTTTTTAAATAAAAATAACCATTACTCAAAAATCTTTGAAAAAATAAAAAAATATACAAATAAAAAAAATATTTTAGAAATAGGTGCTGGAGGCGGCTATCTATTTCATTATTTAAAAAAAAATACAAAAAGCTATGAAGCTGTAGAATTAAGCGATATCCAAAGAAAATATCTGAAAAAAAAATTTAGAATCAAAACTTATAAAGAAATTAGTGATGCACCTAAAGGTTTTTATGATGTTGTTATAATTATATCAGTTTTAGAACATGTAACTGATCCAATCGATTTTCTTAGAAACTTAAAGTTACTTTTAAAAAAAAAGGGTAGAATTATTATTGAATGCCCAAGTATTAATGACCCATTAATCCAACTTCATGGAGTTCAAAGTTATAAAGATTTTTACTATAGACCAGTTCATTTAAACTATTTTAATAGAAATCATTTAAAGAAAATTGTTAAAAAAAGTGGACTAAGATTGGTTAAAGCTTTTAGCATTCTTGTTTATAGTCTTACAAATCATCTAGGGTGGATATTTAACAATAAAGGCTCAAGATCTTCCACTGAAGCAACAAATATAAGATTTCCAAATATTAAATTTAACAATAATATACACAAAGCTTTCTTAAATTTAAATAATCTATATTTTAAAGAATTATACAAAAATAATTCTGCTGATATGGAAATAGTAGTTTGTGAAAAAAAATAATATTTTCTTTTTAATTGAAGCTAGAATTTCTTCCACAAGGTTACCTGGAAAAGTTTTAAAAAAAGTTTATAAAAACCATTGTGTAATTGATTATGTTATTAAAAATATTCTTAAAGCTGGAATATCAAAAGAAAATATTATTTTAGCCATACCAAAAAATAAAAAAAATAATAAAATTTCATCCTATGTTAAAAAAAAATATTTTATAAAGATTTTTAAAGGTTCTGAAGAAAATGTTTTTGAAAGAATTCACGAATGTTGTAGAAAATATAATATAAAAAATTTTGTGAGAATAACTGCTGATAATATCTTTATTGATCCGATTTTTTTAAAAAAATTTATAAAGTTTTCCAAAAGTAGCAATGCTGATTATGTGGCATCCCGAACGATGGCTCATTCTCCTAATTGGAAATTAAAAAGTGATTATAATGAAGGAAGCTCAGTCGAAATATTAAAATTTAAATTATTGGAAAAGGTAAAAAAACTAGTAAATAAAAAAAATTATGAATATCCTACTTGGCATATATTTTCCCAACCAAAAAAATTTAAATTAAAAAAATTTAAATTAATAAAAGAATATCAGAGACTTAAGATTAAAAGATTTAGAACTACCCTTGATACTAAGGCTGACCTAGATTTTTTGCGAATAGTTAGTAGAAAGTTAAGATTAATACCTGGTCAAAATAATTTACTAAAAATATTAAAAAATAATAAAATGGATTCGTACTCAAAAATTAACGAAAAAAGCGAAAAAAAGCTAGCTTATAAGGTTATTAAGCAAAAGAATAAGTAAGAAAATTTCAAAAAAACTTTACATGTTCAATATTTGAACATATAATGTTCAATCTATGAACAAAAGGATAAATAAACAAGATCACTTAAACGTGATGAGGAAAATTCAAAAAAATCCAAATAAGTCGCAAAGGAATCTAGCAGACGAGCTAGGTTTTAGCTTGGGTAAATTGAATTATTGTTTAAAGGCACTCAAAGAAAAAGGATTGGTTAAAATTAAAAATTTCCAAAAACATGAGAAAAAATTGAACTATGTTTATATTTTAACCCCCAAGGGAATAACTGAAAAAACAAAGTTAACCATTAATTTTATGAAAAGAAAGATGGAAGAATACGAAGAATTAAAACGTGAACTAAAAGAAAAATAAAGCAATGTGGATAGTGGCCAAATACGAAAAAAAAAAAATAAATTTTTTTATTGAGAATTTGAAAAAAAAATTAGATGGTGATTTGCTTATCTATAATCCATCAATAAAAGTTAAGATATATTATCAAAATAAATTAATTGATAAAAAAATAAATATACTTGGAGACTATATTTTTTGTTTTAGTTCAAAATTTAGTGACAAAGATTTTTTTCATCAACTAAGATTTATTAAAGGTTTAAAATATTTTTTAGATGGTTTTGCCAATTCTCAAAATGAAATTAAGAAATTTATAAACAAATGTAAGAATTTTGAAAATAAAGATGGATCAATATCATCTAATTTTTTTGAATTAAAAATAAATGAAAAATATAGATTTAATAGTGGGCCTCTATTAAATTTGATTTTTCAATTAATAGAAGTACAAAAGAAAAAGTTAAAAATCTTAATTGGCAATAAAACTACAACTGTCAGTAAAGATATTTTAGTTTGCCCATTATAAAAGTTAAAATGAAAATAATTGATAAAGTAATTTTTTCAAAGTGCGGAGCTTTGCCTAAACTAAATTTAGAAGATATTTAAATGAAAACAATTCCTTTCAAAGAAATATTTTTATATTTAAATAAGATTTTAACAAAAGGTCAGAAAAAATCAGCAGTTACATTACTGTTCATTATGATTATTGGTATGACCTTTGAGGTTTTGTTGATTCATAATTTACTTATATTATTAAATTACCTAACACAATCTGAAATTGAAACGCCTAAGTTAGTTAACTACTTTGCTGAGCTATTTAATTTAAAGCAAATTTCTTTATTAGTATTATTACTATTCATTTCAACTTTTTTTATAAAAACTTTAGCGACGATACTTGTAAATTGGAAAGAAAGTAAATTTATTTTTTCTTTAAAAGCAAAAATATCTGAACGATTGTTTTTGGGATACCTAAGTTTACCTCTGATTTTTCACCAAAGAACAAACACTTCAAAGATACTAAAAAATATTACTTTTGAAGTGGATCAATTATCTTTTTTAATGAATGCGATAAGCACTTTGGCTTTAGAACTTTTAGTATTAATTGGCATTTCATCTTACCTGATAGCTATTGATCCATTGATTTCTTCAATTTGCATAATTGCCTTTTTATTATTTGGTTACTTTTTTAATTTATTTAATAAAGGTAAAATTAAATCTATGAGTCAAAAAAGACTAGTCCATCAAGATGGACGAGTAAAATCAATAATGGAAGGTCTAACAGGTATGAGAGAACTTAAGCTTTGGTCAAAAGAGAATAGTTTTTTAAAAACTTTCAGCTTTCATAATGATGAAATAGCTCATATTTCTACCTCAACAACTTTAAGAAATACCCTTACTAAACCATCATTTGAGATTTTTATGTTGATTATTTTGAGTATATTTTTACTCTATCTCATATCCAATGGTTTATTGAACGCCTCAGCGATACCTCTGTTCGGGATATATTTAGCAGCTGCCTATAGATTAGTTCCTTCTATAGCAAGAATTGTACAAGCTGTTCAAACAATGCAATTCAATCTTAAATGTGCAAAAAATTTAAAAGATGAGATTGAAAAATTTGTTGAATTAGAAAAAATTGGAAACAATGATAAAGAAGTTAGATTTCACAATAAAATACAAGTTAAGAATCTAACTTTTAATTACAATTTAGAAAACGATAAAAAAAACTTAAATATTTTAGAAGACATTAATTTTGAGGTTAAAAAAGGCGATTGCGTCGGCATTCAAGGAGAAAGCGGTTCAGGAAAAAGTACTTTGATTGACCTTTTAATAGGACTACAATTACCATCCAAGGGTGAAATTTTAGTCGACGGTATGAATATAAATCAGTCAACTAAGAATTGGCAAAGATTAGTAGGCTGTGTACCTCAAGACGTATTCATTATTGATGATACTTTAAAAAAAAATATTGCTTTTGGTATTTCTGAAAAAAATATTTCAGAAGATCAAATTAATAAATGTCTTGAGTTTTCTAATTTAAAAGATTTTGTACTATCTCTCGAAAATAATCTAGATACAGTAATTGGTGAAAGGGGCGCAAGGTTATCTGGTGGGCAAAAACAAAGAATAGGGATAGCAAGATCTATTTATCACAATCCAGATATTTTAATATTCGATGAATCAACTAATTCACTTGATGTAGAAACAGAGAAAAAGATTCTATCTGAAATTTACAGTTTTAAAAAACAAAAAACTATTTTCATTATTTCACATAAAAACCAAATATTAAAAAATTGTGATTATATACTGGGTTTGAAAAATAAGAAAATAGTTTTAAAGAATCAGTTTTAACTTAAATATCTAATTAAAGTTTTATTGTGATTAAAAATTTTTTAAAAATTTTATATTTACTGATAAATAAAAAAATATCATTTAAATCACCCAAAAGATGTGACTTGGTAATTTTTGATATCAAGTCATTTAATGATATAAAATATTTTTTTGAAAAGTTTGATTATTTTATTTTAGAATCAAGATTAGATACTTTAAAAAAGATTTATTTATCTCCTAAGGTTATATTTTATATAATAAAAAACCTTTCTCTTGGAAATATATTTACTATTTATATGATTTCATTACTTGAAATAGTAAAACCTAAAATAATTTTTACAAGAATAGATAATTCTCTTAAATTTTCAGAATTAGCCAAACTTTGTTCAAAGAAGTATAAATTTATGGCATTACAATCAGCCGTAAGAATGGACTATTTATATGATAGTCACTTTTATAAAATGAAAGAGGTCAATTTTGATTATAATAAACAAATTTTTATTCCATATTTTTTTTGTTTTGGTGATTACGAAAAAGAAAAGTTTAGGGAAATAAATTTAAGAATTAATAATTTTTTTCCAGTAGGTGATTTACAATTTTCTGATTATTTACAATTCAAAAAAAAAAAACCCAAAAATAAATAAAAAGAAAGATGTTTGTTTGATATCGGACTATATAGGTAAAAATTACAATCATGCTTATCTAGGCTATGATAAACTAATTTATGAAAAACTTAATGATAGTAGACATATAAGAAATATAAACTTTAAAGAAGGTATACTAAAATTATTAAAATATGTTCTTAGGTTTGTACAAAAAAACAACTTAAGTTTAGCAATACCTCTTAAAAGAGATCCAAAACTTCATCCTCATTTAGCAAAAATTGAAAAAGAATATTTTAAAAATAATTTAAATAAACAAGAGTATGAATATTTTGAAAAATGTGTAATTGTAAGAGACAGATTCAATTGTTCTAGTTTAACATCATTAATGAACAGCAATGTTGCAGTAGGTTTAGGCTCAACACTACTAAGAAATAAAATTGGTGCAGGAGGAAAAGCTTTATCTTGTAATTTTGTAAAAGATGAAATTTATAATTTTCCAATAGATGGAGTCTGTAGTTTAAAAGATTGTGAGTATGAAGATTTTGAGAGAAGAATGTTGCAGTTATTAAAAATGTCAGAAACAGAGTTTCATTCAAAAATAGATAAAGACCCAGGGTATATTATGAAATTTCAAAATGATCTTTCGACAGAAGATATGATAATTAAAAAATTTTCTGAATTTGGAGTGAATATAAAAAAATAATGGATGCTTTCTTTATATCAAATTTAAAAAACGCAATAAATATAAATAATTCAAGCAATAAAAAATTAATTAAATTTAACTCTCTAATTATAACTGACAAGCTTGTAATTTATAATTATTTAAAGAAAAAGGATTACAAAAAAGTTATTTGCTTAGATGATAAATTTTTAGGATTCAAAAGAAAAAAATTATTTATACAAAATTATAGTTATTTTGACAAACTGCTTTTAAGAATTGGAAAACAACATAAGATTAAAATTGAAAGAATTTTTTTAAATTCAATTTATAATACGTTTAGCTGTGACCTACCAAGATTGTATGCTGGTACTAAGTTTATTTTAAGTTCATTAGATTCAGTAATTTCAAAAAATAAAGTAAAAAGACTAATATATTTTAATGATTTAGAACATGAATTTTTGAGCAAATCTTTTTATCAAAAAATATTTGAATATTATACCAAGAAGAAAAAAATTAAATTCCATATTTATGAAAGTAAACATCATGAGTCGAAATTATTATTAAATATTATTAAAAAAATTTTAAAAATTAGATTCATATTTCAAGAATTTAATTTTGATAATCTGATTTTTAGAATTAAAAAAAATTTATTAAATATTAACTTTTTAGGAATTAAATCAAATATAATATTAGAGCCAGCACACGATTTGAACTATTCTAATTTTAATTTTAGAAATACTAAATTTTTAAATTGCGATACTAGCTTTCAAGAAACATATGATACGACTTGTTTAGAAGAAGAAAAATTTAAAAATAGTAATTTCAAAAGTTTAGATGATATATTTATTTCTTATGTTTTGAATATTAATTCATCATTTAAAGATTATACAGCAAAGATATATAGACTTTTAAAAAAAAAAATAAATTTAAAAAATGTAGAAAATATATATTGGGGGCAATCCCCAAGTTATCTGACAAGAAATTTAATAATTTTTTTAAAGAAAAAATATAAAGTTTACGGCACTCAACATGGAGGCTCTTATTTTTTAACAGACAAAGATATTGTACATAAGAATTCAGATTATTTTTTTTGTGATTATTTTTTGTCTTATGGAACTAGTAATTTTTTTAAAAAAAAAAAATATTTAAATAATACTAAATTAATTAATATAGGAAGTTTAAAAGAGCCCTACTTTAGCAAGATTACAAAAAGTAGCTCAAAAAATAATCAAAACTTGCTATATATTCCTATAAATCTTAATCATTTTTTTAAACCTAATTTTCAATCATCTCAAACTGAAAGATTTAAAGATCAAATTGAAATTTGTAAAATTTTAAACAATAAAAAATATTTCAAGTCTTATGTAAAAGTTTTACCAGGATCTTTCTATAAGAATATAATTTTTAATCTTTATAATTTTGAAACAAATCCTATTTATTTTGAAATTGAAAAATTCAAAAATTTAAAAATAAATTATAATACAATTCATACAGCAGTAAAAAAAATTATGCCAAAAGTTGTTATATGTGATTTTTTTAGTACACCTGCATATGAACTAGCTAAATCTGAAATCGAGATCATTTTGATGATTGATAAAACAAATCCTGTTAAAAAAGATGTTATAAAAGTTTTAAAAAAAAGATTTCATATAATTAATTCGCCAAAACAGATTAATTCTATTTTAAAAAAAATATATTTTAATAATTTTAAAAAAAAGAATGATGAATTTTTTGATTTATTTTATAAGCATAAAATTAATTTTAGAATTTAATTGATAAAATGAAATGTATTAATTGTAAAAACAGAAATCTAGAAAAAATAGTTGTAATTGGTTCACAGCCTTTAAGTGGAGTTTTTTATAAAAAGCCAAATAGAAATCTTAAAGAATATATCTTAGATCTTTTCCAATGCAATAATTGTGAACTAGTTCAATTAAAAAAAACAGCAAGAAAAAATCAGATGTTTGGCGAAACTTATGAATATAGGACGTCATTAAGTAATTTAATGAAAAATCATATTTATGAAAAAATATTATCATTAAAAAAAAACAAGTTTTTAAATAAGAATTCAAACGTTTTAGATATAGGGAGTAATGATGGGACTTTTTTAAATTATTTAGAAGGAAAAGGAAATCTAATTGGAATTGATCCATCTGCTAAAAAATTTAAGAAATTTTACAATGAAGACATTCACATATGTAATGATTTTTTTTCAAAAAAAAAAGTATTTAACTTTATAAAAAGAAAAAGAATCAAAATTAAAAAATTTGATTTGATAACATCTTTTGCAATGTTCTACGATGTTGATGATCCAAATAATTTTTGTAAAGATGTTTCAGAGTCTCTTGATAATGATGGTATATGGGTTTTGGAACTTTCTTATTTACCTCTTATGTTAAAGAATTTAACTTATGATCAAATCTGTCATGAACATATAGGCTATTATACTTTAACAAGCTTTCAAAAGATAATTCATAATAATAACCTAAAAATAATTAATACAAAATTTAATGAAATTAATGGCGGTAGTATTGAAATAATATGTGCGAAGAAAAATAGTAAGCATAAAATATATAAAAAGAAAATTGAAAAGATTTTGAGAGATGAGAAAAAGATAAAAAAGTCTTCTTTTAAAAATTTTAATAAAAGAATTAATGGAGTAAGAAAAAAATTGCAGAAATTTTTGAAGGAAAATAATAAAAAAAAGATAATTGGTTATGGAGCATCTACAAAAGGAAATATAGTGCTAAACCACTGTAAAGTAAAAAAAAATCAGATCCAATTTATCTGCGATGGAAGCTTAAGAAAAAGAAATAAGTACACTCCAGGGACAAATATTAAAATTATATCAAAAGAAATTATGAGAAGAAAAAAACCTAAATTTCTTTTAGTTTTGATTTGGTCTTTTAGAAAAGAAGTGATTAAACAAGAATTGAATTATTTAAGAAACGGAGGGCAATTGGTTTTTCATTTGCCAAGATTTCATATAGTGAATATAAAAAATTATAAATCATTTTTAAAAAATGATTTTAAAAAACTATCTTATAATTTGTAGATAGCTCATTTTGTTTGGTTGGTAAAGAAGAAAAATATAATATAAAAATTGAAAATGAACAAAAGATTCTGGAAAGATAAAAAAATTTTAATTACTGGACACACAGGTTTTAAAGGAGGGTGGTTATCAGTTATGTTGAACACTGTCGGTTCAAAAGTTTCAGGTTTTGCTTTAGATCCAGTTGGCAAAAATAATTTTTTTAATAATGTAAAAGTTAAAAGAATTTTAAAAAATGATTTTCGTCACGATATTATTGACTTAAATTTCTTAAAAAAATCTATAAAAAAAATAAAACCCGAAATAATTTTTCATCTCGCAGCTCAATCAAGTGTAATTGAAAGTTTCAAAAGTCCAACTCAAACTATAAAATCGAATGTTCTAGGAACAGCAAATATAATGGAAGCAATCAAATCTGATAGTAATGTAAAATGTTTGATAATAATAACGACTGATAAAGTTTATCAAAATTACAAAACAAAAAAATTATTTAGTGAAAATTCTCAACTAGGAGGAGACGATGTTTATAGCGGAAGCAAAGCTAGTTGTGAAATTATAGTTAATAGTTATAGAAAATCTTTTTTTCAAAATTCTAATTGTAAAATTGCAACTGTAAGAGCAGGAAATTGTTTTGGTGGAGGTGATTGGACAAAAGATAGAATTGTAAAAGATGCTTTAGAGTGTTTTTCATCGAATCGAAATCTAGTATTAAGAATGCCTGATGCTACAAGGCCATGGCAGCATGTTATAGAGCCTTTATACGGTTATATGTTATTAGCTGAGAAATTATGTTCAAAAAAAGGGAAGGATTTTGCCAAACCTTGGAATTTTGGACCAAATACCTCACAAAATATGAAAGTTATAAATTTGGTTAAAATTATAAAAGAAAAAATGAACAGTAAGTCAAAAATAAGAATTAATAAAAAATTTAAGAAAATAAATAATAAACTTAAAACTTTTGAATCTAAATATTTAAATATTAGCAGTAAAAATATCTTTAAAGCATTGCAATGGAGACCTACTCTTTCAATCAATGAAGCAATAGATTTTACAATTGAGTGGCATGCTGGATTTAGAAAAAGAAAAAATTTATTAGAGTTATCAAAGATACAAATAATCAGTTATTTACAAAAATTAAATCTCAAAATATAAAAATTAAACCATAAGAAAAATTGGAACTTGGAATTTGTATACCAACCTATAATAGATTTTTTGAATTAAGAAATTGCCTTAATTCAATATTCATATCTTATCAACAATATAAGAATATGAAATTTGAAATTTGCATTTCAGACAATAGTTCTAGTAATGAGAATTTAAAAACAGTTAGAATTTTTAGAAAAAAATTTAAAAATAAAGTAAAAATTATTTATCACAAATTTAAGGTCAACAAAGGTGTGACTATAAATTTTTTAAAATCAATTTCAATCTCTAAGGCAAAATTTGTATGGACAATTGGCGATGATGATTTGCTAACTAAAGATGCATTAAAAAAATTGCATAATCTTCTGAAAAAAAAGAATAAAATAGATTATTTTTTTATTAATTCCTATAATCTTAAGACAAATGAAAAAAAGAAAAATAGAATCATTAACACATTGAAATTGTCAAGAAAACTAGAACCATTTTCAAAGATAAACAAAAGTTTTGAAGGAAATTTTTTTCAACTTATTCACCCTAATATCTCTTACGATTTTTTAATGGCTATTTATTTTTCAGTTTTTAGAAAAGACAAATGGGATAAGAATGTTAAAATTTTAGATAAAAAATTGATAAAAGATACTAATTGGATATCAAATTTCTATAATACTTTTTTTAATCAAATAGTTTTTGTTGAAGCATTTAAAAATTCTAGAGTATATTTTCAATCTAGGCCATTAAGTATAAACACATCATACAAACGAGATTGGAGTAGCATGTATTGGTTTTTAGAAATAGTAAGGTACCCTGAAATTCTTGATTATTATAGAAAAAAAGGACTGAGTTTTTTTAGATATATTTATTGCAAGAATTATTCTTTAAGAAACTTCGCGAATTATTATTTAAAAATATTTCTTAATAGAAAAAGAAATTCAGGTTGGCAATATGTAAAAATTTATAAAAATATTATCTCAAATTTAATATATCCCAATGCAATTTTATCAATTTTTTATTTTATTTTAAGAAAATTACTTAATCCTAAATCTTAGGAGCAATTTATGAAAATTTTATTAATCTGCGCAGGAGATCGATCAAAATACTCAATAGCTTTAAATTCAATTAAGCATATTAAAAAAACGAAGTTAGATCAGATTACAGTCTGCGTTCTAGACAATAATAAAAAGATTATTAAATATTTAAAAGATAATAAAATTAAATATATATATAAAAATATAGATAATTTTTTTAAAAAAATAAAAAAAAATGAATATTCATGGCTATTAAATATTTGGGGTTATAGAATATTGAAAAAAGATTTTTTGAAAAAATTTAACAACAATCTGAACCTACATCCAGCTTACCTACCTTATAACAGAGGAAGGGATCCATATTATTTTTCAATCATTAATAAAACCCCCATAGGTATTTGTATACACAAAATGGACGAAACTATAGATGGTGGAAAATATTATTTAAGAAAAAGGTTTCATCTAAAATTTCCAGTAAATGCTGGCACAATATTTGATATTTGTCTAAAAGGTATTAGAGATATGTTTACTAAAAATTGGATTAATATAAGAAATAGTAAAATCAGATTAAAAAAAATTCCAAATAAGATAAACAAAATTAATAAAAGAAAAGAATTAATTTTAAATAATTTTGTTGATTTAGATAAGAAGAAAAATAAAGCTAATAAATCTTTTGTTTTAAATTGTATAGGACAAGATTTTGATTTTCTTAAACTTCAAGTAAAACTTTTTGGAAAAATTTATGACTGCAAAATATCATTAAAGAGATCAAAGAAGAAAATATGGTAAGTCTAGATGCAAAAAATTAAAAGGACAGCAATAATTTTATGTGGTGGAAAAGGCACTAGATTAGGAGCTATTTCAAAAAAAATTCCCAAGACTTTAATTAAAATTCATAATAAAGAAATTTTGTGGTTTATTATCAAATTTCTAAAAAAGAATAAATTTAATCATCTAATTTTACCTTTGGGATACAAGGGTAGACAAATTAAAAATTTTATTTCTAAAAACAAAAATTTCGATTTAAAAATTGATGAAGTAAATACAGGAGAAAATGCAAATATCGGACTTAGAATACTAAAAATTTTAAATAAAATTCAATCCGAAGATGTTTTAATTCTTAATGGAGATGCAATTTTAAAATTTGATTTAAATAAGATTTTTAAACAACATGTTGATAAGAAATATGATGTAACTTTCTTGAGCGCTGAGAGTAAATACCAATTTGGGACAGTATGTTTAGAAAAAGGAAAAATTATTGATTTTAAAAGAAATATTATATTTGACTCAGTTAATGTAAGAAAGAGAAAAAATTATATAGCTTACAACTATGCTGGTATCATAATTATAAAAAAAAATAAGCTAATTAAGCATTCAAAAATCTTTAAAAAGTGTGACAATTTTGAAAAAGATTTTTATCCATTATTAATAAAAAAATATAGAGCCAATCTAGTTAAAATTAATGGTTTTTTTCACTCAGTGGATAATATGAAAGATATAATGTTTGCTAATCAAAAATCTTCTAAAAATTTGTATAGAAATATTTTATCAATTAGAAATTATTATAAAAAATAATCAATGAAAAAAATAAACCAAATAAGGCTTTTTAAACCAAGTGTAGGTATTGAAGAAATTGATTCAATCAGAAAAGTTTTTAAGAAATCTTGGCTTGGTTACGGGTCAACAGTTAAAGAATTTGAATTAAAATTTAGCAGCTTTATTGGCACAAAGTTTGCCATAGGACTTAATTCTTGCACTGCAGCTCTACATCTTGCTTTAGCTGTAAATAATTTTAAAAAGAAAAAAAAGGTTTTACTACCAGCAATGACGTTCAGCGCTACTGCTGCCGCCATACTATATAATGATTTAGTTCCTGTTTTTGTTGATGTAAATAAAAATGATTTAAATATAAATTTTGAAGATTTAAAAAAAAAATATACCAAAGATTGTGTTGCGGTTATGGCTGTGCATTTCGGCGGCCATCCTTGTAAAATGGAAAAAATAGTTCCATGGGCAAAGAAAAATAATATGATTGTAATTGAGGATTGTGCACATACTTGTGGAGGAGTTTATAAAGGAAAGAAATTAGGATCGTGGGGTGATTATGGATGTTTTAGTTTTGAAGATAAAAAAGTGATAACTACCGGAGATGGTGGAATGTTGTGTACCAATAAAAAAGATAAAATACATTTATTAAGATCTTTATCTTTTCATGGATGGGACTCTGATCCACTGCAAAGACATCTTAAACAAAAAAGAAAAAAACATTGGTATTATGAAATACAAAATCTTGGTTTTAAATATAATATGAACAATTTACAGGCCTCTATAGGGTTATCTCAATTAAAGAAATTAAAAAAATTAAATAAAAAAAGAATATTGATTATAAAGAAATATTTATCAGGTATTAAAAATTGTAAAAAAATTAGCTTAGCCTTTCCTTATGATTTAAATAAATCTTGTTATTGGTTATTAACATTAAAAATTAAAAATCGAGATAAGATTATGAGTTTTTTGAAAACTAAAAAGATTTCAACAGGCGTTCATTTGATGCCTTTACCGTTACACCCTTTATATAAAAAATATAATAATAGACTAGATAATGCGATGAGAATTTGGACGAAGCTATTTAGCTTGCCTCTTTTTCCAGATATTAAAAAAAATCAAGTAGATTATGTTCTTAAATTTGTTAAAAAATTTGACAACCAATAAATAAAAAAAATTATGATAGACGGTGTAATTATAACTAAACTTAAACAAATTAAGGATGACAGGGGTAGAGTGATGCATATGCTAAGAAAAGATGACAAAGTATTCAAAAATTTTGGTGAAATATATTTTTCCACAATTTACCATAACAAAATAAAAGCATGGCATTTACACAAGGAGTCAACTTTAAATTATGCTTGTGTAAAAGGAAAAGTAAAATTAGTTCTTTTTGATGATAGAAATAACAGTTTGTCAAAGGGAAAATTGCAAGAGATAATTCTATCAGCACAAGATTATACGTTAATTACAATTCCTAATAATATTTGGAATGGCTTTAAAGGTTTGGATAAAGAAGAGTCAATAATAGCCAATTGTCTTGATATGCCTCATAATGAAAATGAGATGGTCAGAATTGATCCATTTCACAAATCTATAAATTATAAGTGGATTTAAAGTGAAAGTTGTTTTATTAGTTGCAGGCGGAAGAGCTGGCTCAGATTTTTTTCATAGTTTGCTTGATGAACATTCTCAAATTTTACAATTTCCAGGAGCATTAAAAATAGATGAAAATTTAAATGAAATTTTAAATCTTAAATCTTTAAAAGATATTTCAAATCGTTTTATAAAATCTTATCCACAATTTTTTGATTCACGAAAACTTAAAAATGAAAGATGGGATAAATTAGGAAAAAAAAAAAATTTGTATTTTAAAATTGATAAAAAAAAATTTTATAAAAACTTTATTAAATTATCAAAAAATAAAATTAACAATAAGTATATCATTTTTAAAAATTTACACTATGCATATGCTTTAGCTAGAAATAAAAATATAAGAAAAAAAAAAATATTTTTTATTCACACTCATCTTCTCCAATGGACTAAACTTTTTTTAAAAATATTTAATCTTAAAAAATTTGAATTTATATATACCACTAGACATCCTTTAGCATCGATAAGCTCACCTATCAAAACTTGGTTGAATTATAATAATGGATCATCTTTTTTTCCGAAAGATCTGCACTATCAATTTAATACAGCAATAAATGATTCTTATGAATTGAGTAAACTTGGAAAAGTAAATATTATTAGACTAGAAAAAATACACCTTGAAAATTTAAAAACCATGAAAAATTTTTGTAAAAAATTTAATATTAAATATGAGAATTGTTTAAGTAAATCTACAAAAAATGGCCTTACATGGTGGGGGGATATTTTTTCAAAGAGATTTTTTTCAGGCATAAATAAAAAACTAAAGATTCAAATACATAAGAAATATTTTTATGAGAGAGATTTGATTTTTTTTCAAAATTTAACTCAACATTTAATTAAAAGATATGGTTATAGATTTTATTATCCAAAAAAAAATATATTATTTAATTTAATGCCGATGAAATGTGAATTATTAGTTTGGAAAAATACGATTAATCATCTCTTTTACAAAGGTTTCAGGTGGAAGCATCTCGGTTCAATTCCAATCTATTATCTTCTAAGAATTCTTATGTTTAATAAATTTAATATAAAAAGTGAAAAAAAGTATTTACCAAAATCAGTAATTTAAAAATAAAATTATGAAAGTTGTTATACTTTGTGGTGGATTAGGTTCAAGATTAGCAGAAGAAACTAAACTAATTCCGAAACCTATGGTTAAAGTTGGTAAAAAACCGATAATTGACCATATAATTAATATTTATAAGAAATATGGTTTTAACGATTTTATTTTAGCTACTGGATATAAAAGCAAGATTCTAGAAAGATATTTTTCAAATAAAAAAAATATTAAATGTATTTATACAGGCAAAAAAACTCTTACAGGAGGGAGATTATTAAGACTTAAGAAAAATTTTAAAGAAAATGAAAATTTTTTACTTACTTATGCTGATGGTCTTACAAATCAAAATTTAAAAAAACTTGTTAAATTTCATTTATCGCATAAAAGAATTGCGACCCTCACTTCTGTAAAACCTCCAGCAAGATTTGGAGAATTAAAGATGTCAGGTAATATAGTAAAATCTTTTAAAGAGAAGCCCCAACTACAAAATGATTGGATAAATGGAGGATTTTTTTGTTTTAATTCTAAAATTTTTAATTTTATTTCTGGAGACAATGTGATGTTGGAGAGAGAGCCATTTCAAAAACTAACAAAAATTAAAAATTTGATGGCCTATAAACACTATGGTTTTTGGCAATGTATGGATACTATGAGAGATAAAGAATTACTAGTTAGATTGATCAGAGAAAATAAAGCTCCATGGCTAAAATTAAAAAAAAAAATAAAATTTTAATAATTGGTGGTACCGGGTTTCTTGGATATCATCTAGCTAAAAAATGTTTAAAAAAAAATTGGAGTGTCACTTCTTTTTCTTTGAACGAACCAAAAAAGAAACGTTTTTTAAAAAAAGTAAAGTATATTAAAGGAAATATTTCAAATTTAAAAAATCTTAAAAAAATTGATAAGTTTTTCCACTATGTTGTAAATTTTGGAGGTTATGTAAATCACACTAATAGACAAGAAGTTTATAATTCTCATGTTTTAGGCTGTAAAAATTTAGTTAGAATATTTTTAAATAAAAAAATAAGATTATTTCTACAAGTCAGCAGTGGAACAGAATATGGAAAAATAAAATCACCTCATAATGAGAATTTGAAGTGTAGTCCTAACTCCATTTATGGGAAAGCCAAAAATTTAGCAACGCAATTTTTACTTAACCAAAATTTAAAAAAAAATTTTCCTTGCACTATAGTAAGGTTCTATCAAGTATTTGGAAAAAAACAGGACTCAAACAGAATTATACCTTTTGTGATTCAATCATGTTTAGATGGCAAAAAATTTCCTTGCTCAGATGGTAAACAATATAAGGACTTTATTGATGTGGATCAAATTGTAACTGCAATAATTAAAATTCTTAAATCTAGAAAGACTAATGGAGAAATAATTAATATTGGTTCAGGACAAGTTTTTCAAATTAAAAAAATTATCAAATTTATAAACAAAAAGATAAAAAAAGGTGTACCAGATTTTGGCAAGATTAAAATTAGAAAAGAAGAAAAAAATAAATATTATCCAAGTATAAAAAAAGCAAAACTTTTAATTAATTGGATACCAAAGAAAAATTTCAAAAAAAAACTTATATCTCAGATAAATTTTCAAAAAAATCACATATAGTTATTAATGACTAAAAAAAAACTAGCCGAAATAAGAAAACTAGAAAAAATTGATATTGTTGTTTTGAGTTGTTTTGGACATGTCGGTATAGATTATGTAGGAAATTTATTTGATAATAATGATCAGTTAATTAGATTGCCTCCTTTATCTTTTTTTAGAAAACTTAAAATAGTTAATAAAAAAAATAAGATAAGAATTAATAATTATAAAGATAAAAAAAAACTTTGTAATATTTTAATTACCTATTTTTTTAAAAAAAGTCCTCTTAAAAGTTATAATTTTTTTCAAAGTGATGCCCAAAAAAAAAAATTTAAACTTTATTTTTTAGAGTTTTTTAAATTTTCAAAAGAAAATAATTTTGAAAAAAAAATTTTTTTAGCTATTCACTATAGTTTTGCAAAGCTATATAAAATTGGAATTTTAAATAAAAAGTTTATACTAGCGCAAGAAGACAGACCAAATTATTGTCATAATTATTATAAGTATTTTAAAACTAGATATATTTTTGTCATTAGAGATCCTCGAGCTGCTTTTTCAGGATCATTCAAGAGTCAAAAGTTAAAAGCTTTAAGTAAAACTTACGGATTTGATCGAGTCATAGGTAATTGGCTAACTGCAGAAGGATTTGTTAAAAAATTTAATAATCAAAATCTATATCTTTTAAAAAATGAAAAATTTCAGGGCAAACATAATTTAAAAAAAGAAATGAAAAAACTTAGTAAATGGTTGAATATTGACTATTCGAACTCATTAACAAAACCTACATATCTAGGAAAAAGATGGTATGGAGATAGCTCATATTTGGGAAAACTAGAACAATCGAAACCTCTACCTAAAAATTTTTATACACCAGAAAATATTAAGAAAAGGTGGAAGAATAATTTAAGTAAAAAACAAATATTAGATATTGAAATGTTATTTTTTCGATCTATTAAAAAATATGGATATTCCATGGAAAACAAAATCACAATTATAAATATTGTAAGAGCGTATTATAGAGCTCTATTTATGTATAAAGATGATTATAATTTCTTTCAAAATATTTTTTATACCTCAAAAAATATTATTAGAAGAATCATGATTTTAACGAATGCTTTATATGCTTCAAAATTTATAGATTTAGATTGATTCATTAAAAAAATTAAATGAAATTTAAAAAACCAAAAGTAAGCATAATAATAAATTGTCATAATGGGGAAAACTATATCGAGGAAAGTATAAAAAGTGTTAAAAACCAAACTTATAAAAATTGGGAAATTATTTATTTTGATAATTTGTCTACAGATAAAAGTTTAGCAATTGTTAAAAGTTTTGTAGACAAAAGAATTAAAATAATAAAATCAAAATTGTTTTTATCTTTATATGATGCAAGAAATAAGGCTATAAAATATGCTAAAGGAAAATATGTGGCTTTTTTGGATTCAGATGATTGGTGGGTGAAGAGTAAGCTTAAAGAACAAATAGATTTTTTAAACAGAAATAAAAAATATAAAGTTGTTTGTACAAATGTTTATTTGTATCACCAAAAAAATAAAAAAATTTTAAAATGGCATTCAAATCTACCTAGTGGACATATAACACAAGAACTTTTAAATAAGTATACCATTGGAATCTCCACAGTGCTTCTTGAAAAAAAAATTTTTATTAATAATAAATTTAATAAAAAATATAATATAATTGGAGATTATGATTTTTTTATTAAATTGAGTAGAAATCATTTGATTGCAAGTTTAAAGAAACCTTTGATTTTTTATAGAATCCATGACTCAAATTTTTCAAATTTAAAATTAGATATTTATTATTCAGAATTAAAAAACTGGTTAATTAAAAATGAAAAAAGTTTTAAAAGAAAAAATTTAAAAATAATAAGAGTAAAATTATTACTTTTCAAAATAGCAGTTAAGATTATAATTCAAAGATTTAAAAATTTAATTACGGGCGTGTAGTTCAATGGTAGAACGCTACGTTGACATCGTAGAGGTCATAAGTTCGATTCTTATCATGCCCACCATTTTTCTTTTAAAACAAATTAATAAAAAAACAATATATCTATATTTTTGTTAAAAAATTGAATAAAACAGTGTACGTTAATCATAAATAAAAATGAAAAAAAAGATTATAGTAACTGGCGCAAGTTCAGGTATTGGATTAGCTATTGCAAAAGAATTAAAGAAAAAAGGTCATCTAGTAATAATTAATGGAAGAAATAAAAAAAAATTAATTAAAGTTTATAAAGCAGAAAATTTTTACGATTTTCAACAGGGAGATTTGTCAAGACCAAATGAGGCTAAAAGAGTAGTGGTTAATTCTTTTAAAAAATTAAAGGGTTTAGATGTGGTAGTATGTAATGCAGGTGAAAGCAAATCTTGCTCTCCAAATAAAGAAAACTTTAGAGATTGGGAAAAAATGTTTAAGCAAAATTTTTATACAGCTTCTAATGTTATTGAGTATTCAAAGAAGTATTTGAAATTATCAGGTGGAAAAATTATTTGTATTTCTTCAATTTGTGGAAATGAATTAATAAAAGGCGCGCCTATCACATATTCAACAGCTAAAGCTGCACTAAACTTTTATGTTAAATCTCTTTCACATTATTTATCAAAACAAAATGTATCAATAAATTTAATTTCTCCAGGAAATATTTTATTTTCCGGATCTGTATGGGAAAAAAAGATTAGAAGAAATAAAAAAGAAGTACAAAAAATGTTAAAAGAGAAAGTCCCAATGAATAAGCTTGGTTCATTAAAAGATGTGGTAGATATAACTTGTTATCTCATTTCAGAAAACTCAAAATATATTACTGGCTCAAATTTTGTTATTGATGGCGGTCAAACAACAAAAATATGATAAAGTTACTTAAGAAGTATAGTCTAAAAAATAAAAATATCTTAATAACCGGCGCAGCTGGGACACTGGGTAAACAATTTAGCTTGGCATTGCTAGAAGTTGGAGCAAGAGTTATAATTACAGATATAGATGAAAAAAAACTTAAAAAAGTTAAGAATGAAATCTTAAAAAAAAATAAAAAAGATACAATTAATGATTTTAAATTAGATGTATCTTCCGAAAATTCAATTAAAGATGTTTTAAAAAAATTAGATAAATTAAGAATAAAAATAGATGTTCTGATTAACAATGCATGCTATAACCCAAAATATAGCTCAAGCGCTGAATATAAAGACACTTCACTAGAAAACTTTTCATTATTTAACTGGGAAAAAGAAATTAAAGTGGGATTAACCGGATCTTTTTTATGCGCAAAACATTTTGGTTATTCGATGAAAAAAAATAAAAAAAAAGGTGTTATAATAAATATAGGCTCTGAATTTTCTGTAATGGCTCCAGATCATAGAGTGTATGGAAAAAATAAGTTTAAACCTGTAACATATTCTGTAATCAAACATGGAATAATAGGCTTAACCAAATATCTCTCAACCTATTGGGCAAAAGACGGAATAAGATGTAATGCGCTATCGCCAGGCGGAGTTTTTGAAAATCAAGATAAAAATTTTGTAAAAAAATTTAAAAGTCAGGTTCCTTTAAACAGGATGTCCAGTAAAGATGAGTACAATTCTACAATACAATTTTTATGTTCTGATGCTTCAAAATTTTTAAATGGCCATAATTTAATAATGGATGGTGGTAGAACAGTTTGGTAATAAAAAAAAAAAAGAATTTTGTAGCTATAATTCCAGCTCGAGGAGGATCACAGGAATTAAAAGGTAAAAATATAAAAAAACTACTAGCACATCCATTAATAGCATACTCAATTGTTGCTGCACAAAGGTCAAAATATATTAGTCAAGTATACGTAAGCACTGATAACAAAAAAATTGCTTTAAATGCAAAAAAATATGGAGCTAAAATAATTAATAGACCAAAGAAATTAGCCACTAGCACTGCATTATCTGACTTAGCGGTTTTGCATGCCATCAAATCAATAGAGAATAAAATCAAATTTGATCATGTAGTATATTTACAAGCCACTTGTCCATTAAGAGAGGTAAAAGATATTGATAAAGCAATTGAGCTATATCTTAAAAAAAAAGCTGACTGTTTATTTGCAAGCGTAGAATTGCATTCACATATGTGGAAGTGCAAAAAAGATTTAGTTGAACCTTATCATAGTAGTTTTAAATTTATAGGAAACAGAAGTAAGCACAAAATAAACGTTGTCGATAATGGTTCATTTTATATTACAAATAAAAATTTATTTAAAAAATTTAAACGTAGATTAGCTGGAAAAAAAATATCTTCTTATAGAATGAAAAAATGGACTATTAATGACATTGATAGTAAAACTGATTTTAAAACAGTGGAATGGTTACTGTCTTCGAAAAAAAATAGACCAAAACAAATAATTTTAGTGTAGATGAAAGTTAGAAAAAAAAACCAATTTATCGCAATAATTCCTGCAAGAGAAGGGTCGAAAGAATTAAAAAATAAAAATATTAAAGAAATTTTAGGCCACCCACTTATTGCCTATAGTATAGAAGCAGCAAAAAAATCAAAATATATAAAAGAGGTTTTTGTTACTACTGATGGAAAAATAATTGCCACAAAGGCAAAAAAGTATGGCGCTAAAATAATCAATAGACCAAAAAATCTGGCGAATAATGCAATTTTACCTGATGCTGCAGTTCTGCACGCAATAAAAGAAATAGAAAAAAGTATGAATTTTAATCATGTTGTTTTTTTACAACCTACTTCTCCATTAAGAGCAAAAAATGATATCGATAAAGCTATTAAACTATATCTTAAAAAAAAAGCTGACTGTTTATTTTCAAGTGTTGAACTTCATTCGACTATGTGGAAATTCAAAAATTCATTTGTAAAACCTTATCATAATAGTTTCAAAGTTGTTACAAGCAGAGATAAGCTTGGAATAAATGTTGTAGATAACGGCTCATTTTATATTACAAAAAAAAATTTATTTAAAAAATTTAAACATAGGTTAGCAGGCAATAAAATAATAACTTATGAAATGGAGAAATGGTCAATATTTGAAATAGATAACGAAAAAGACTTGAATATAGTAAACTGGTTAATCTCATCAAATAATAAACCTAAAAATATTTTGCTGATTTAAAATGACAAAATTTATAGCAGAGATAGGTCTAAATCATATGGGTAGTGAAAAAATAGGTTTAGATTTAGTCAAAAAAGTTGCAAGAGTAAAACCTTGGGGCGTTAGTTTTCAAATAGCTTGGGACGGCTATTATGACGAGTCAAAACCTTGGAAAAAAAAATTAAATTTACAATTTTATAAAAAAATAAAAATTTTTTTAAAAAAAAAAAGAATTAAGTTTGGTATTGGAATTTACGATACCAAAGCCATTGATTTAGTAAGAGGAATTCAAATAGATTTTTGGAAAATTATAAGCACAAAATTTTACAATAATGATCTGATTAACAAAGCTTTAAGAACAACGAAACCTGTATTTCTTTCTACTGGCTTTGCTTCGATGAAAGAAATCAGAAAAAAAAGCATAAAATTTAAAAAAGTTAATTTTGTTCATACAGCTTTGGATAAAAAGATAAGTCAAAATTTAAATGCTATAAAAAGCATTCAAAAAGAGACGAAAAGAAAAGAAATTGCTTATGGTTTACACTCCAACGATCATAACATTATTTTGATGGCGTTAGCTTTACAAGCAAATCCAATTTTTTTTTATATACGCCCGGATAATAAAAAAAAATACCCTGATCATGATCATGCTATAATTCTTAAAGATTTAAGAGAAAAGATCAGTTACTGGAGAAAATGTAAAGAAGCTTTAAGTGATGGGAAAAAAAATAATTTAAAAATACCAAAATGGGTATTAGAGTAATATTATGATAAGGGCTTTAATAATAGGTGAAACTTCAGGCAAAACTCACAAAATTTTTAATAGATTACTATTTACAACTTTAATTTAAAATACTATAAGACTTTGCCTGGTAATTATTGCGAAGGGGCCACACCCGATCCCATCTCGAACTCGGAAGTTAAGTCCTTCAGCGCCGATGGTACTTTGTCTTAAGATATG